>Ga0228711_1006863_pt1 | contig 16735 bp, 13 predicted proteins | sample MedpolnodulmetaG_2_FD_177996 | JGI IMG/M metagenome (GOLD analysis project Ga0228711, IMG submission 177996) | Root nodule microbial communities from Medicago polymorpha collected in Santa Monica, California, United States - brown nodules | ecosystem: Host-associated > Plants > Roots > Nodule...
GAGCTCCGGTTTGCGGAATAGGATCTTGTTGTAGAATCGGAGCCCCAGTTTGGTGAATAGGATCTTGTTGTAGAATCGGAGCCCCAGTTTGCTGAATAGGAGGATCTTTCTGCTGTGGACTCATCGTCACAAAGAAATTTAGAGAAAAGCTGGTAAAAGGAAAAGTGGAGGGAGATTACAGAATAACTGCATTCAAATCTTATTTATAGTTTTATACTAAGTGGGCCCCTCATGTTAGTAGAAAGTTACTCAATTTGGATATGCATGCATTTAGTTTGTTATTTTTTAAGGGAGTTTGACAACTGGAAGTTAAAGTTTGTTAATAGGTAGTTACAGTTGGAATGTTTATTATTCATAAGCTTGAAAATAAGTCAAGTGTGGAGGCTAAAGATGAAATTTGGATTGCTCTCTTTAACTATCTCTAATGCCTTGACAATGTTATCAGCAGACAATTTGGTGAAGGCATTCGCAAGTATTAATTTCTCCGGATGTGACAGTTTCCTGAAGTATTGTCAACCACCGAACAATGCATATAAGCAACATAATTTAATAACATTGCTGTAAGGAAATCAACAACGAATTCTCAGTTGTTTTTAGAGGAACAAACTAAAGGGCGACTAGGTGCTATAAAACTCATATCCTGGTTTCTTGCAACAAGAGAATCACCCATTTGAAGCAGTCATGCGACCAGGATCATCAGATCAATCGTAGTTTCAACTCTGTAATCCAAGACAAAAATATAGAGTTGAAATGAGCACCGCCTGATCTTAGCTAGACAATTCAAATCGATGACAGCGTGACTGTGTGGATGCATGAAATCTAAATCCACAAATCTCCTATCATAAGGAGGTTCAAGAATCATTCATTGCGGGACTAAGCACTAGACTAACAGATAATATGTAGCACTGAACTATCATTCATCGAGTGACTCTTTACAAACCTGCACTGTGCAATCGCTGTTGTTTTGAGACTTCTCAAAGCCATATCAACCTTAGACAGCTGGAACGACAAAAGTTAAATGCACAAATTAACCGTCTGAAATACTTCTTCTAAGTAACATACATTATTAGATTTTAAACACAACTCTGACAAAAAATAATGAACCAACCTCAGTGCTTAATTCCCTAGTCATATTGGCATAAGTTGCTTCCTGAGCAAGCCTTTTATTCAATTCCTCATGTGCTTCTTCCTTTGATAGGTCACTCTCCTGAAATAATCAAATAAAGTAAGTTAATATAGCTACAGAAAAATATTGCATAGGATGGCTGAAACCACTGTTATTTCTATAAGTGCAACCTCTAGAATTGTACATAAGCAAATTTCATTCATCCAAAAGAAAGGATAGTATTTTGGAAAAAACAAATTACCGCCTTAGCAACTTTAGGCAAAAGATGCAGCCATTTCTTCTCAAATTTTTCCAGCAAGGTCTTAGCCATCACATGGACATCATTCTTTTCATCATTGTACTTCATTGCATTCTTAAAAATCAGCCTTACATCAGCATATATCTCCCTCACGTTCTTATAACCAGAGCCATCTTTAGCCTCCATTCTTCTTTTTATAGTACTAAAATCCATAGGCTTCTCAATGATCTAGGAAAAGAAAAACAAAGAAATTGTTTTTAGTATAAGAATTAACAGACAACTGTGATAAAATAGAACAAGCTGAAAGGGACCACTAGTTCCATAAACACTGATCAAGCAAATATCTAAACCATTTCTCAAAAGATGTTCAAGTTTCAAATGTCATTTATGTAATGTAATTAAGATATCTTTAGTCCAAGTCAGTAGAAAAGCTTAAAAATGGAATGAAAAGAAAATTACCTGATAATAGTCATACAGCCCAAGACCTTCAACATCTACAGGATCCAAAAACGGCCACGCCCATTTATCCCGAGCTATCTGAGAAAAAGAAAAGGCATTGCTATTGAGATTTTTCAGGAAACTATGTGCAATACTTCACAAGATTCAATTGAAAAGAGAAGGTTATTCATTTCAAGTGAAAAGTTAACTAGTCACTGCTTTCTTATTTTCAATGAAAGGAGCATTGTAGAAGATAATAGTCTTATCCATAAAATCAATATATATTCTTGCAATAATTTATTTATTTATATACATAATGGTTTGTTCAAATTCCGCTACATAAAAGTGCTATAACACCACTATAACCGTTATTTGACATATTTTGTACTAAATAGCATATCACAAAACGATGGTGATATGTTCAAATTCCACTCCACTATAGCTACTATTTAACAACACCGGATAAATATAGATGAATGATAAAGGCTGAAGTAATATATAATCGGTCATGGGAAGCAGCTTCACTACTGAACATTTCGTATGCAGTGGACAAATAGCTGATCAAGGAAGAAAAAAGATACTCTAAAAATCTTCAGATACATTTACACATTAAACTAACTTGCTCATATATAACCCTTGTGACATGATAAACCACAAAATGCTGTCTACCACTGAAAGCTGATCATAGTTCTTACAAGTTTCAAATGTCATTTATTGAAGTAAGGTTTTTTCCTTTCAGTGAAAGGAAAAAACACACAAAGAAAGGATAAAACACTCAATGATGTTATCACTGAAAGCTGATCAAAGTTCATAGAGGCTAGTTGATGCTAAAAAGTAGGATGATGAGTTTCTAAGTAAATTTCAATTCTGAGATATGGAAAATGTCAACAGTAATCAGTACCGTTTAAAAGTAAAAGTTCGAGTCTGTTAGGAATCCAAGAACTGAATGGAATAGACGAGGACTGAATCTCTGCTCCAAGCGTTTCCCTTTCACAATAGAGAATACTCTATTCACAATTACCATATTCCAATCATGCTCTCTGCCATTTGTGTTATAACAACCTCAACTAGCTAGTTAGCTAACTAACTTCTAGTCTTCTATAACAATTAACAACTATTAACTAATTTAAATACTCTAATTTCCCTTTGTTCTATAATCCTAACCAAGTCCAATTCAAGAATTCAAATAGAAGGAAGAGACATAGGTTAGATCATTTTGATCAAAGTGACTGTGAAGTGTGTACCCAATTCATGCCGGTGGAGACACATGAATCAATCTTAATCCAACAATTATAGACATCTGAAATAATAATAATAATAATAACAACAACAGCAGCAGCAGCAGCAGCAGTAATAATAATAATAATAATAGTTATTGCAGAAGTACTTGCACTTGCCTCATCGAATATTTTGTTAAAATTGCGCCTGATCTCCTCTTGCATATCTACTGAAGCACGTTGCAATGCCTTCTTAGATCCAGTAGGAGGCTTCTCCCTGCCTTTGTATTTGCAATCATTCTGTTGAACGTCAGTGGATTGGTAAAACTGCTCAACATCATTTACTTGCTTCTCAAGCTGCATTCAATACATGACACATTGTTCAAAATTCAAACTTACATACACTACAATCACAGCAATGCATAGCAGCAAATTTATTCTGACGAAGTGTACACTAACTGTGTTATAGAAATTAGAATGCAAATGGTGAACAAGCAATTGAGGTATTGTAAGAAAGAAAAAGAATGTTGATTCATTCCTCTTTGGATCAGAAATGCTAGAATGGACAACAAGATTATCATACTTGCTATTCTTCTCCCCTGCCCATATTGATTGCAGTTCCAATTTAACAAAAAATCTATAAGTAAATTGATGAAAATAAAACTACAATCAATTACTGGCAAAACTTATAATTAAAACTTAACAACCCCGAGAATTTTTGAATCATAATTACTATCAGAAAAGATTATTGATGGACTGAATAACGAAATTAGAACTATCAATTTCTACACCATCATTCAACTTCATACAGGTAAAGAGAAAAACTTACTGACATCTTAAGCAATGGTTCGTTTCAATGTCGGTTATTTACTTGGTTCAACAACATGATTAATGAGATCAATCTGTCTATTGCATTGGAGTTATTTGCGAACACAAATAATCAAGAAAGTGGATTTGTTTCTTTTGTCCGTGGAAAAAAGATTGATTACAGCCATGAGAGGATCAACACAATGCTTGGTCTGAGAGCACCAACTGAATGTGGTGTCTAGAGAAGAAGGATGGCCATAAAAATGGCCACAGAAGTGAGTGGGCTGAAATGTAGACTGACTTGTGTCGCAAGGGAGCACGATGGCATCAAAAACCCGGCGGAAATCCTATCAGATTGATAACTTAGAATTCAAACCCTAGAATTTGTTTCAATGGAGCGCGGTCCCCAGGCTTCATATTCGCAGTGGTTTGTTTCAACGTCGGTTAAATATTTGGTTCTTGAATGTAGTTTACTATGATCCAACGTGTTGGATGGAGATCGAATAACCTAAATTTTAACTTGACGAAATCGAAATGAATATGAGTTGTTTAATTTTGGAACAAATGCCGAAACCCTAGAGTTTGTATAGAGACAAGAAACATTAACAATAAAAGCATTTAGAATGAAGAAATTCAACAAATAATTGAGCAATATGATCCAAAGCACATTTTGTGCAATATTGATGAATTGGTGACGATAAAGAAAGAATGATGAAAAGAGAAAAAGAAATGAAGAAGAAATGAAAGTGACCTTGTTAACTTGGGAGTCAAGTTGAGTGAGAAAATGTCTATAGCGGTTTAAATCTTCAGTTGAAATATGTTGTTGATTAGGATTCATAGCCATTGATTGATTGATTCAGTGATGATTGGTGTAACTCAGTATAAGTGCTATCGGTTTATTCAATAGTCTTATATATATAGTCGCAATGAAGTACTCAAAAGACCGTGTTGAAATTTTGAACCTGAGCCCGGAACTTAATCACTTGTAGTGGTCTCGTAAGAGACTAGTTACGGAGAATTGTAGTGCGTACATGGCAGAACTTTGAGGTATCTAGGAAGGTTTAAATTTGGCTAGGGCTCGTGGTGGTTTCAGATATATTGAGCATGTAGATTCCACTGTGGTTGTATCCTCTTTGAACAATAAAATGGCTGGGAGGTTTAAGAATATTGCAACCTATTTTTGGGTTACTTCAAATGGATTGGGAGGTTAGAATTTATCATTCATATTGTGAGACAAACCGATAGATGCTTTGGCAAATTTGGGATGTGATGGAGGTGATTCTTTGATCATTAATGTCAGCAAGTTAGACATTTGTTTTTAACTAACGTTATGGGAGTGTCTACTTCTACCATGATTAAGTTGTAATTTCGTTTTTATTTTTTGGGTTTCGGCCCTCTTGTTATCCAAAAAAAATACCTATTGCAGAAGAGTTAGTATACAATCTCCTATTTTTAAAGTAAAATTGTATACAATATTATTATATTTATTTACAAAAAATATTGAAACATGATTTATTTATTTTTTTTCCCATTTACGGTATATTTTGAGTTAATATTTCAAATAGTTCAAGTAAAGGAATAAAATGTCTGAAAATAGCCCTGTAAAAGGTTAAAATATGAAGAATAAAAAAATTACACAGCTAAATTTCTTGTTAATGAGTGCTCGCAGGCACTACTCTTTAAGAATTCCAAAAGAAGAAATTGTTTATTTCTCATTTTTTAAGTATAAAATTATTTGTCATGAAATTTAATTTTTTTTATATAAAGTAGACCAACAATCATGCATTTCGTATCATAAAAAATAAATAATCATGCATTTCAATTAGTAACTTACTTGTTCAACCAGTGACCCATTACCTTGAGAGGATCGATCATCGACCCTTTTCTTAAAATATAGAACTGAATAAGTTCTATTCTTGAATTCAATTGAAATTTAAAACTTGCGAGTATAGAATTATGCCTCGGAAACAATTGCAATGTAAATTTCGATATTTTGTTCATCAATATGTTAAATTATTTTTCAAAGCTATTTATTTTCATTTTGTTCATCAATATATTATATTCCTTTTTATAAAGTATTTATTTTCATCAAAATCATTTTAAATTATTTTATTTTCAAAATATTTATTTAAATTGGAACGTAGGAATTGTGTTATTATTTAAAGAAAATAATAACAAAAATTGGTCAACAAAAGTTTGATATTTTGTATGAATCGGATGAACTAATTTGAGGATTAACTTGTGATCGATTAAATTGAAGCTAATTCATTGATTGATAAAGATTCGACCTCTTCTAATTCAGATGAACTACAATTAGACTTAGTTATTACTAGATTGAGACGAGACAATCTATTGTTACTTTACATCTCTATTGGTTTACTCAAGAGAATGGGGTGAAGGGTAACATGCATGGAATCAGTGTAGAGTGAAGTCTATCTTCTAGGTGTATATCATAAAATTTACAATAAACATTGAGTAAAGTAAAAAAAACACAAGAATCCATTCTTTAACATACAAATAAATTTGGTCAAAAATAAAACATACACATAAATTTCTAGAAATAGTTGCAGTTCTTTTAAAGAGTGTTTACAATTGAAGTACACAATACAAACATTGACCCAAACAATACCAACAAAACTTCTACCAATACATGTTCAACCTATCATCATGATAAATGACATTCTATTCTTTACACAACCTTCAAATGTACAATTTTCATCTAAGTAACTATTTAGCAATTACAACTCCATCTACAAGTATGCAGGACAAAACATTATTTTTCTACAACAGTGACACTTATCATGCCATCTCTGGCAGTTCTACAAACATTGGCTTAAATTAGTGTGAAATTAACATGAATAATGCAAACCGTGAACAATATCGTGACCAAAGGACTAACAATGAATTGTGCATTAGACTAAATTCAAGAACCATGATTTGCCTCGTTAAGGGAATCAAAATTCAAGGAATGTTGCTTGAAGGGGCACTTTGTGACATGTTTAGCGGACATCACAATATAGATAGCCTTCACGGTGAAGGATGTGCGTTCCCTTCCAAGCCTACACTGTCAATTCATTGGAATATGGCTTGATTACAACCTTCTTTCTCTTGAAGAAATTATAGGCTCCTGCGTTAAATCAGACGGTTTGTATTTGCATCAAATTTCATCCATTCTTTAGAAGAATATACTATTTTCTTTGCTGAGTGTTTCTTTCCTTTCATAGAACATGGTTAAAAAATGTACACTCAGCAGCTTCTGGTTTGACTCAAAGGGTCGTAGTCATATGTTTCCCCAGCTTTGACGAACCGGCCTTTCACACGTTTTCTGACATCAGCCCTTGCCTTCCGAGAAGCATATCTTACTTTCTTATCAAACCTAAAATGGCATTCATCATACTAATAAATCACCTATATAGCAACCAAGCTTTGAGATTATAAGTAAATCTAGCATACTATTTGCTACTTTTTCTGTCTCATATTACGTGTCTCATTTGGAATGTGCACACTTCTAAATAAAAAGATTGTTTATGCCAATTTTAAATGCAAAATAGCATTTTAAGACTAAAATGTTTTGTACTTAATTTATAAATTGTCCATATATTTGCAACTACTTTAAAAATAAGGGTACCAATGGAGAAAGGTATTAAATATTGTACTGGTATTATAGAATGACAAATAATTTGAGACAAATATTTCAAATGAAACGCATAATATGAGACAGAGGGAGTAATAGTTATTCTTCTCAGTAGCACATATAGCAACTGATACATTATTCTATCCCTATTTGGCTGATCGCATTATGTATAACATAATTCATAGTATCAATATGTATCCAATGAAAATAACACAGCATGCACTCATATGCACAAATCTCCTGAATTCTGAGCAAAAACACCATCACCATTTCCACAAGTAGTATTATTTTATTTTATTTTGAGAAATTTCTTAAACCTATTCAATTCATTACTACCGCCTAATAATTTCAGTGAACTGAAAACTGTGGAATGAAATGGACCTAGCTTTAAATGCCTTTATTAAAAACGGCTTTTGATAGAGTTGATCAATATAGCCAATTCCACCTAATAGAGTAGGAATGTGTTGTTATTCATGGTGTAAAACAATGAGAAAAGGTAAAACAAATTAACGACAACAGCTACTAAAATTAATAGTAATCACATGCTGAGACCATAACAAAAACATGAGCAGATGACAGCTATCGTTACTTTTACGTCAACAACAGGTAAAATTAGATCAACACCATTGGATATGTAAATAGTATCAATACAGTGAACTTACTTTCGATTCTTTTTCTTTTCCTTATAACGCATGACAGCATTGCTACGATTAGCGGATTGAATAGAATTCTCGGGGCAAGGAGGACACCAAGGAGGCTCCCCTGTGAGAAGCATTGAAGAAGTACCACATTCTTGATAGTCACCAGCACTAGCATCTTTGTTAATGCCAGAAAATGAAAGGTTTGATTGCCTTTCCATAAAATAAATAACTGGTTCAGTTTTAGTACTTAATATTGAATCTGCAGATGCAGCATTGCTGCATTCTGGTTGGATAGCACTAACAAACCTTGCTGATGACCCCTAAAAACAGAAGTTTAGATACAATAATAAGTATAAAACGCAAGAAATACAAAACCTTTAAACTAGGACCCCAAAGGAAACTACATGTTCTCCCCGTCAAATATGACTTTCACATTGTAAACATGCAATCACTTCAAAGTGAAACTCATACTCACTTAAATGCATGCAGTCTATGTGAGTGAATATAACAAGTAAACCTTCAAATGAATATAAAGGACTTAAGGAATTGACTACAATAACTGAAGTTAATATATTCACTATCACCAGAGATCGGGAGATAACAAGAAATAGTATACACAGATGATGAACAGCCTAGAAGATCAGTCTATAGCGTAGAACTTGATCTCTCTACAATGCCCAGGTGCAAAGTTCTATAGGTAATGGAATACACAGTGTTGTCAATCACAGATCGTTGAAATAGCAGTTTGTTCAAATTCTACTACGCTAAGTGCTATAGCCACTATTTGACAACACTTAATACCAAATAGCATATAGCGGAACAATAGCAATTGGTTCAAATTTTGCTACATTATTGCACTGGTATTGGACAACACTATGAACCAGTAGCAATTTGTTCAAGTTTTGCTACACTATATCACTATTGCACCCATTTTGGACAACACTGAGGACACTTTACTCAGTTATGTGACATGTAACGGATAAATCTTCGATAATAGAAAAGCCAAAGTTATAGCTAACAAAGGACGATGAGATTTGAGTACCTCAGCGGCAACAGCACCTTGACAATTTGAATCACCAGCACTAGCAGACATGTCTTTTCTCTCAAATAAGCTATCAATACCACCATTTTCAAAAAACTCTTCAGAGTGGTTGAGAGCAAAATCAAAAAGTTCCGTATAGTTCTCAAGTTCAAAATCCATCTCATCTATGTTGAAATCATCAAGCAACTTGTCATCTTCACATAGTGCTGGAGCCTTTCTACTGGGACATAGTAACTGCAGATTCAACATGAGAGGTTAAATAAGAAAGGTAAAACTTGTGTAACTCATTTCACTAAACAAGACAAAAGAGAGAAAAATCATATAAAATGTCGTCGTTGTTAACAAGTGACCGTCAATGCATGTAAGCCGCAAGGCTATTGTTTCTTTGCAAACATATCATTATGCCATCTACTGTCATCAAGCTGCATAGAGAAAGAGAGAAAACATAGATACCAAACCCAAGAACAATTATACATGTACATAGGTGACGGAAAAAAATGCATATATTTTGCGAACCACTTAACATTTCATTTCACCTATCATCAAAACCCAAAGACTACAAATTGAGATGACGTGTCAATAATACCCATCACCCGTGAAAGAGAGATATTCTTAGAACGTTGAAATGCAGAACTGAACAAGACCATAATTACAGTAACTAATTCAGCCTAACGAAATTCATATAAATTGCATAATGGAGCATTTAAATTATTTTCAGCACAGTAAGACCATACTTTTTGAATCAAATTGGCTACTCTCCTAATCACATGGACTGAAGGTACTAAGTTACTAGCATGCAAGCTCACCTGTTCCTGCTTTGAAGTTCAAGCTACTGAAAAATCAGGAGTGCTGAGAATTCTGTGAACAAAATACAGACACGAAACAATAAAGGGGCAAAACTAAGGCAAACCGCCAAAAGAATCATTTGACAAGAAACTACTTGGATATGTATATTGTAACAATTAAACAACTAACACATAAAAAATAACTAATTCCTTGCAAGCTTGCAATTTAATTATTGTTCAGTTGTTAGATTGTCCATCACATCTAATTAATAGTTTTGATATTATCTATAACTTGGATAGAGGAAAAAAACAAACCGTCAAACAAATTTCCACAAACAATTCATTCAGAGAAACTTTGTAAATTCATTGACTGCCGTTGTGCACCAAACATACTGCAGTTACAAGACTAGGATAAAAACAAAATCATGAAGCTATACCTTTGGCATACATTCATTGGAAGATCCGGGCGCCTGGTCCAAAATACGGGGTTTGGCACTTGGCTCGGGTATTGAAGATGTGTCGACACCAGATTTGTTTTTGCTTGGAAGATCGGCCACTTGAGCTGAACCAGACACATTCTTGCTTTCTGGAGGAACCCTCGCACTGTTGTCACTTTTCTCATTAATGCTCATCAAACCGAGTTTTTGTTCACATGCTTCACCCGTAGAAGGGATGTCTGAGAAAAAGGGCCATATTGAAGAAAGCTCGGAAGCTGAAGGACAGCCAGAGAAGCAATTGATTGATTGCCTCTTGTGTGTTGAAGAAGATGGATTGGTGCCATGAGCTGACCAATCACAGTTCTGACAAAGTGAAACTTTCTCTTCAACGCACCTCACATATGCAGGTTGTATATTACACCTCTCGCATACAAGTGTTCTTGAATGACGCTTAGAAAGTTCATTAGCAGAATGAACATTTCGATCACACGACAAACATAAGGAAGCAGCATCAGAACGGCAATACACCAAAGACCTCTGGTCTCCGCAAAAATCGCATAAAGAACCCATCTTTAAACCACACACTGCGCTTGCTCCTTAACTTAAACAAAACAATTCCACAATTAGTCCGTGTTTGTATTGATGATGACTTTAGCTTAATCACGTTACCTTAATCATTTTATGCCACTGTGATTTAGTACAATTTAAGCTTCAACAAAACCAAGGTTTCACCGTAATTTTGTCAAACTCACAATCAATCCAAACATGCACTAATTAAGACAACATCAGCTAATACTATTCATGTAAGAACTTCCAAAGAAAAACATGAATTTATATTTTGAAAATAAAATTAATTTCATAAAACTAATTAATCATTTTCAGGAAAATAAACTAGAGACTTTTTTCCTCAAATAAAAATGCATTTCCATCATTATAGTAGAAAAAAGTCCACCAAATAAAAATAAAACCACAATTTCATTACAACCTCAACAAACATCTATCATCAGACAAATCAAAAATAACAGATCAAAATTCTTAACAAACAAAAAAAGTCAGAACCAACAAAAGAAACATCACAAGGTTAATAGAATAATTACCCTTTATGGAAATTTCCAACTTTTCCTTATCTCAAGCTCCCATAAGAATCTTCATGTCAAAAAAAAAACATAAACATCAAAACAAATATTTAAAACATAAATAAATAAATAAATAAGAACACGTGTGTATTTGTACGAAAAATGAAACAGAGAGTACAAGATCTATAAGGAAAAGGGTGTTATTGCTTTTTTAAGAAACTTTATATATTTTTTATTACAGAAACTGAAAGTATAATAAGAAGAACCCTAGAGAAGAAACACTGACCTCTATTGTAACTGTTCTTCTAACTTTCTCTCTCTTCTGTGTTTATGTTCAGATGGATTGGATTGGATAGAAATAGTTAGATTATAGATTAGATATGGGAGGGTTGGTGTAGGTGTGAGATGAGAAGAATAATGCAAATTATGGAGTTTGTTGTTTGATGTGTATGTGTTGGTAATGTGACATGTCACATTATGTAAGTAAAGTTGATAAAAAGTGCAACCAAAATAGTTAATGAGTGGGGCCATGTCTTTTTCTTGCTGAACTTTTTGCTTTTTCTTGGTCCATCCATCATATAAAATTAACATTAAAATCACGGTTATGTTATCACTATTTTAACTAATTATTGTTTAATTATTTGGTCTTTCCCTATTTATATTTATTGACCAACATGAGGTAACTCTGGTTTGGTTACTATAAATTCAAATTATTTAAATACATACTCAAAAATAGACATAAGATCAATATTTTCAATAATAATAAAATTATTTTTTTCTTCTTATCATTTTTTCCATTTATGTGTCTATTTAATTTAAAGGTTTAAATGAACTTTTTGTCCCTCTGTTATAGTAAATCCTATTCTTAAAATAATAATGTGTCAAGTAAATGTTGCATTTTTAATAGATTAATGATATTTGAACATCCATTTTGTAATAACTTTTGTAACAATTTTCTCTTTTGTGTTCATATTATTTTTTATTTTATCTCTATTATTTTAATTTTCGTGTAAATATCTACTTTTTCTTTATAAATTATGGTTGTCATATGAATCGTTAACCAAATGATTGTTTAAATAATACTCCTCTTTTTAATATGCGGCATCATAGTACCTACTTGCAATTGGCGTTTAGTTGACTATCAAATATAAAGCTTAGGTGGTATTAAAAATTATTTTTCAAAAATATCAAATTTAGGAGTTGCACTTGAGCCCTTGCTACAGCGAAAATTCATTTTCAAGAGAAAATCCTTTTAAGTTTCTTAAGTTAAATCTCGATCATTAAACATCAAATATGAGAGAACAAATGAGAGTTAAATGATAAAGAAAAATATGTCGTGTATTTTAATGGTGGATCGATCATTAAACATCAAATATGATAGAACAAATGAGAGTTAAATAATAAAGAAAAACATGTCACGTATTTTAATGATGGATCGATCATTAAACATCAAATATGAGAGAGAACAAATGAGTGTTAAATGATAAAGAAAAACATGTTGTGTATTTTAATGGTGGAGAAAGTATAAACTCCAAAAACAAAGTTGATTCAGAGAATATGAAAATTATAAGTTACGATAGGTTAAGGGTGATGTATTCAATTTCTTTCCTAAAGTAGCACCAAGTTATTGTTGGTTGATAAATGCATGGAAATCACTAGAATGCCGAAAGTATAGACTCCAAAAAATTATCAAATAAATGTATAAAAACTAAGCTTCGTCGGAGAGAGCGGGTTATTTGATTTAGTGAAATCAATTAAACTGATAGCCCGTTTGTAAAGTTTTTTTTAAGAAAAAAATTATGTTTTGTTTTAAGAAAAAAATTATATTTTTTTTAAAAGTTTTGCATATGTTTGTTACAGCTTTTTAAAAAAATCATAATCTAAAATAAATCTAAAAACATCTTCTAAGTTGTTAAGAGCTGTTTCTCAAAAAATAGTTTTTTTTAAAAGGAAAGAGAAAATATGGTTTAAAAGATTGAACTAATTTTCTAAAAAAAAAATTTCTTTTATATAGTTGTATTCAAACAAACTAAATTATTTGTTTAAAAATATGATCTTTATTACGGTAAACAAACGCAAAATATATTCTAATTTTTCATAAAATCTCTAAAATATAATCTATAAATGATTTTATGTCAAAATCGCTTTTATTTTAATCTGTAACAGACGGTCCCTAATTTGTCTCAATCATAGAACCTAAAATCTTTTTACTCCCTCCGTCCTATTATAAGTGAGTATTTTGTTCATTTCACACATATTAAGAAAAAGTGTATAAGTGAAAGAGAGAGAGAAATGGTTTTGAGTGGCTTTGTCAAGTATTGGTGCATTCTTCTATATCATAAACTATCGGAAAAACGGGCACTAACGTGCTCGTCTTTCCGCTCTTTTTATTGCGCTAACGTTTGAAAATTATTAAATTGTTTTTTATAACATTTTGATTAAAATTAAAAATATAAATGTTTTGCTGCTTTCAAGTTATAACAAACCAAACTAATCATGATTATCTATTTTAAGACTTGGAACCGCACAATGTTTGGTGATGTCGACAGGCAGGTTTGGTTGGCTTTAGAGGAGGTCAATCAGATCCAACTTTTGCTTGACTCTGAAGGGTTCTCGGATGATATATATATATATATATATGCAGGATCTAGAGGCCCAACTGATTCTCACTAAGGCTTTGAATTATCAAGATGTTTTATGGAAGGAGAAAGCAAGAGATCAGAATTTTATTAATGGGGATCGCAACACTTCCTATTTTCACAGACTTGCCAAGTTCAGGGTAGCTGCCAAACCTATCACTCTTCTCCATAATGGGGATATAGTTATTACAGAGTCTGCAGATATTGAGGTACATGTACTCAACTATTTTACCTCCATTTTCAGCATTGATAATAATTGTGTGCAAAATGAGATGTTGGATCGTTCTGTTCCTAGTTTGGTTTCGGAGGAGGATAACCATAATCTTCTTAGGCTCCCTTTGCGTGAAGAGATTAAAAATGCTATTTTTGACTTGAATGGGGATGGTGCTCCAGGCCCAGATGGTTTTGGTGGTCACTTTTATCACACTTTTTGGGATATTATTGAAACGGATGTCATACACTCGGTTCATGAGTTTTTTATTACGGGTTCTCTACCAACTAATATTAATTCCAATATGCTTGTTCTTATTCCTAAGGTAACAGGGTCGCAGGCAATGGGAGACTTTCGACCTATTGCTCTTGCAAATTTTCAATTTAAAATTGTGACAAAGTTATTAGCTGACAGGCTCTCTATTGTTGCTATGCGCATCGTCTCTCCGGAGCAGCGGAGCTTTCTCCGTGATAGAAATATTTCGGAATGTATTATTCTTGCATCAGAAGCTGTTAATATGATTGACAGAAGACAGTTTGGTGGGAATGTGGCTTTGAAGGTTGACATCCAAAAGGCCTTTGACACGTTAGATTGTAATTTTTTAGTTGCGGTGCTAAGATAATTCGGCTTCTCCTCGGTGTTTACCGACTGGATCCTGGCTATTTTGCACTCAGCTAGGCTTTCTATTTTGGTGAATGGTAGGGCGATGGGTTTTTTTACTTGTTCTTGTGGTGTTCGACAGGGGGATCCTCTTTCTCCACTTCTCTTCTGTATTGCTGAAGAGGTTCTTAGCAGGGCAATATCGATGGCATGTTATGCGGGAAAGATTGCGCCTATGTTTTATTGTCGAGGGACTTCTATCCCTACTCACATTTTGTATGCGGATGATGTTCTAATATTTTGTGCAGGTACAAAAAAATATATTAGATGCTTGCTGAAATTTTTTAATGATTATTCTGAGGTGTCTGGGCAGATTATTAATAATAGCAAAAGCCGGTTTTACTCGGGAGCTATGACGACCTCTCATTCTCAAATGATTGCGGGAATGCTCAGATTTAGTGCTGGTACCATTCCTTTTACCTATCTTGGCTGCCCTATTTTCAAAGGCAAACCAAAAGGGATCTACTTCCAATCTATTGTCGACAGAATAAAGGTAAAGCTGGCAACGTGGAAAGGTAATATGCTCACTATTATGGGACGGGTGCAGCTTATTAAATCCATTATTCATGGTATGCTTGTGTATTCTTTTCATATTTATCTGTGGCCAAAATGTCTTCTTCATCAATTAGATACTTGGATAAAAAATTTCATTTGGAGTGGTGACATTAACTCCCACAAAGTATGCACTGTTTCTTGGAAGATTATGTGTCGACCTTGGGCAGCGGGTGGTCTCGACATTAAATCAACTCGCCTCATTAATGAGTCCTTGCTTCTTCATCTTGCTTGGAATTTTTCATCGGGGGACTCTCAATGGGCAGGGCTGTTACGCAAGCGTTTTCTGAAAAATGGCAAACCGATTAATCATTATTTTCAGTCCTCGATGTGGGGTGGCATAAAAGAGCACATGGAGACTGTTTCCTCCAATTTGATTTGGATTGTGGGCACGGGCACGAATATTAAATTATGGACTGATAACTGGCTTGGTATTTCTTTGGTTGATTTGTTACACATACCACCGTTTCTTCACAAACAGTTACGAGATTCAGTGGCCGATGTTATTGTCGATGGGGCTGTGCACTTACCTGCGGCTTTGCTTGCTGATCCTGCGGTGGCAAGCCGTGTTGCTGATATTGTTTTGCCAACCGCCCCGTTGCTCGACTCTCTTGTTTGGCTTCATTCCTCCGATGGTAAGCTTACCTCGAAATTGGCTCTAAATTTCCTTATGCCGGCTTCAATTTCTTTACCTTGGGCGGCTTTGATATGGAAATCTTGCATTCCTCCTTCATGTTCTTTTATTCTTTGGCGCATTATGCATGGGAAAATGCCCACGGATGAAAACCTTCGTCGTCGAGGTTGTATCACGGTCTCTATCTGTAATTTATGTATATCAACAGACGAGTCCTCCGACCATTTATTTCTTCAATGTCCCTTTGCAACGAATATTTGGTGTTGGCTGGGAGTTATTCTTCATCTACCTCTTAATTTGGTCTCTTTTGCGGCCCTTCTCAGCTCCGTCCCACAAAATTGTTCCTCACAGGTTCGTGATATTTTTGTGGCCTCGGTAGTGCACACGCTTCATGGCATATGGCTGGTCCGTAACTCTTTACGGTTCAAGAACCAAACGATTTCTCTGCATTCGACAAAGGTGCATCTTCAAGCTGCTATTAGTTTTAGTGGTAATATTTCTACAGGAAAATGTATTGCTTCTGATGGTTATATTTTGGATGCTCTATCGGTCTCTCCCCACAACCGACGTGTTAGTGATTTGATTTTGGTTCATTGGA
>Ga0228711_1006864_pt1 | contig 16735 bp, 14 predicted proteins | sample MedpolnodulmetaG_2_FD_177996 | JGI IMG/M metagenome (GOLD analysis project Ga0228711, IMG submission 177996) | Root nodule microbial communities from Medicago polymorpha collected in Santa Monica, California, United States - brown nodules | ecosystem: Host-associated > Plants > Roots > Nodule...
GGGAATGAACACAAAACAAATTAATAGAGATGGATATCAAAAATCCAAATGGAGCCTTACTGTCTTTAGGATTTAGATGACACATGATTCTGCAACCAAAATTATTCCAAAACCATTTTCTAATACCTAAATTAGAAACGAATCAAAAGCCAAAATCTTCAATGCTATCATCAACACAATTTGAATTAAAAATTAACGATGCAATTTTTAGTGATATCAAATTGAGAAAGAACAAATCAAATAAGAAATTGAGGAAAAAAACAAATTGCATTCCTTGCGGTGGTGATTAGAGAGAGAGAGAGAGACGGTGGTGAGCAGATCTTGCGGTGGCTGGCTGTAAACGGTGGTGAGGAGGGGTAGATCTGATGGTTGTGATCAGATTGTGAGAGTGTGATGGTGAGGAAATCTGATGGTTGTGAAGTGTTTATGCATGGTGCATAAGGAAATGACTTATGCATAGTAACTTATGCCGAGAGAAATGCTGCACGATATTTCCAACTTTTCTTTATTTTTTTTTCTAACATAAATAAATAAAAAAATGAGGTGTCAAGTTATTACTGGTTGTTTGTAAAGCCTTATGTGTTAGGTGCGTTTGCATGCAAGAATTTCTCTATATTTTTTGTATGCATGTACTCTCTCCGTTTTAAAATAAATGTAGTTTAAGGTTTTTACACACATATTAAGAAATGCATTAATTGAAAGAAAAAGAGATGTTATTTTACCAAATTATCCTAATCAACTATTGATTTGTTTTTCATTAAAGAAGAAATAATATTTTGAAAGTAGTGTATATAATATTAATTGAAGGGTACAATTGAAAAGAAAAAACTAAAGTGACATTCATTTTGAAACAATTTTTTTTAACTAAAGCGACATTTATTTTGAAACGGAGGGAGTATGTATACTAATTTTTTATCAGCGAACATTTTTTTAGAGAAATTAGGAAAGGAAAGAAGAGAAGACCGTATTACTACGTATTTTAAGTTTATTCAAATTTTTATTACTTTTGTTTGTTTATGAATATATTTACGCATTTGTACCGACATTGAAAAAACAAATAGGTTATATAGTTGATTCATCCAACTCACAAGGCCAAAGTTAGGACACCCTTACCTCGTGTTCCTTAGAGGCAGTTTTTACTGTTCCACGTAGAAAATACTCTTTCTAGGCTGAAAAACTTGAACCATGATCTTTTAACTTATTAACATACTTAACCCTTCACTTAAATCAGATGAGTTACCCAGCAATTCATACAAAATATACTAAAAATTACATTATATAACTTCTTTATTATATCTATTCATAAAAGAAATCGTTTTTCGTGAGAGGAACAGGTTGAACGGTCAAAATCTATCAATGTAGGTTAAGTATTGTCCTTTTTTCTAACTCACCAAAAAGTAAGCTAACTGTCACTCAAAAAATGTGAGGCAACTCAACTCAACTCAACTCCCTTTTACAAGTGAGCCAACCGAGTTCACTACGATCATTCTAGCCACCTCTATATTTGACCCACCTCAATCGGATACCATGCAATTTTCTGGAATCTTTATATCCAGACCTAATTGATACTAAATTTAATGATGATCACTTTCTTCAGTGACTATATAAAATATGAGTCTGAACTTTTTGGTTGACTATTTCCCAACAAATATACTTATAACACACATGAAAGTATATTTCAATGAATGTATGGATGACGAGTATGATAACAGTTGTTGAATTCAATACCATTAGATTAGATTAAATGATGTATATCCACATGAAACATTTTGTTTATGCATTACAAAATAGATAATACTGGTATATTATAGCTGCAACAGGATTTTAAGTGTATAATATACATTGAAGAGATAGAATGGTATTATTATATATACAACAGGATTTTTTTCAAAATTATATACGTGAATACACACAAAAATGACAAGATAATGAAGGCATTGGAAACAAAAATACTATAGACATTTGAAAGTACCCCCCTGGCCTTCTCCCTCTTTGTGAAAATAACTCATCTTGAATGAGAAAGAAATAATTGAACAAGATCGCATGCATACAATTTAAAAAATAATTATATATACCTCAGATTAAGTGCAAGATCAAATGTCTTTTCAGTATCTTGGAATCTGGTTTGAACCAGAAGTTTTGGCATCAGATGGTGTAAGAGGAACTGTTGAGAAGTCAGAACCAAAATTCTCAGGACGCTGAAGGTAGCTAGGAGGAAGAAGACTGAGGCTTTGAATTGTTGAATTTATTGGAAAAGCAGATGCAGACCTCTGATTGGGAAGTGGTGGAAGTGGAACAGATCCAAACCTTTGATTGTGAAGTGAGGGGATAGTGGAAATAGTATTTGGACTTTTATCATGTGAAGTTTCAGTAGATGTACCTGTATTTCCTGATAATTCTCTCTTCTCTCTTTCTTCAGTTTCCTTGAGAAGAAAATCAACCCACAGATCTGCAAAAGACTGCAATGGAGAAAGTACTCAATTAAATCTAAATTCAGGGTAAGAGAGCTTCATATCAAAGTTCAAATATTTGGTGCAGTATCTTCCACAAAAACAATAATGTTTTGGTTGATAAGGTCTAAGTAGAACTTGTATAGCATTCTCTGGCATAAATGTGGAAGATGTTCTATGCCAAGACACTACTATTGTCCATTGGGACTAATAAAATCAACACAAGTTTCAAAAGTACAAGGTGGACAACATATGGTTCTGTCAAAGGAAAGTAATCAACAATTTGACTTTATAAAGTACACACGGCTAGATAGTAATCCATAGATTCTCCCCCAGCAGAGAAAAAATAAGATGAAAAGTTACCTGGTTATCAGATCCTGCATTTGCCGCTGCTTCAGTCGAACTTCCTCCCAAAATGCCCCCCACCAGGCGGCCAGGCAGCCGGAAAACTCCTCGAATAACACTGTTGCTTGCACCTTGCTGAGCAACGCCTATCCTTTGCTTATCTTCATCAGAGAATCCTAGCATGCGAACCATTAGATCCAAAACCTGTCCCCGACATCATAAACATTAAGTCGAGGATTAACAAACCAAGGCATCACACAGACCAGATAAAAGAACACGGCCACCACCAAGAAAACAAAATAAGAAAAGCAACCATAACAAGTTGCAAGAAGAAACAAATGCAAATAAATGATATAATTTTGTAAACATTCCCATTAATATGTTAAAATATCAACCAATATCGCATTAAATATGTCTAATCATGAATTCTTCAAAGCCTACCCTGGCAACCTTATCCATTTAAGTCACACACCTCCCCATTTATGTACAACCAACCACATGCAAACACAATTTATGACAATGTCATGCATAATGAAGAATATGGGGCTTCCGTTCCAGTCCTTTACAATGCAACTAAAACAAATCAAAATAAAAGATTTTCATACCTCTCTGTTGTGATTTCTCTGGAAATAAGTTACAAGTAATTTGATAACAATGCGCCTGCAACCAGTATAATTTATATTACAATAGCAGTCTACTGTTACTGTATCAAACGGAAGCAACAGAATGATAAAAATCGTCAAATTATCAAAAGTCTAAATTCAGCACAAATTCATATTTACAAGATGGAGAAAACTTGCAAACAGTTCCCTATGTGCTGTTCAAACTGTTTTCTAATAAAATATTGACACATTGATTAGTAATCTACATCAGCTAATTTTCAGTTAGTTCTCTTTTCACTTCCGTTAACCCACACAACTCCTCCACCAGCTCATATTCGCTTCTGCATTATACAAGTCATGAATCAACCACCAATGCGGAATAGCAACATAGAACCACCGGTGTTTGTCACCTCCAAAGATTCCTTTAAACATCTATTTCAATTTGGTGGGTTATTTTTACGTTTTTTTTTTATTCAACTAGGTGCTTGTCATAGTGGTGAGACTTTGATACTAGTCGCGTTTTATCTCCTATATGTTTTTTTTTCTTCAACTAGGTGCTTATCATAGTGACGATCAAAAGAGAGGAATTGACGACTTAAGGGCTTTTGACAGAATAATGGATGGTTAAGATTTTGTTAATTAGAAGAAATCTCGTGTAAAATCTAATTGCAGTAGATACAAAGGTCTACACTGATGGTGGTGGATGTTGCTTGTTCCATGTTGTGAGTTAACAGAAACGGTGAGGGTTAACGGAAGGGTATTTACTATTTAATAATGGGTCTGATGTGGATTAGTAATCCACTTGTCAATGTTTTATTGGAAAACAGTTTGAACAGCACTTAAGGAACTGTTTGTAAGTTTTTTCCTTACAAGATTGCAATGATTATCCTTTTAAGAAAAGAAGGGAAAAGTAAATAACATAGTTGCATGTCTAGGATTTCAGAAGTTTATCAGAAATCACACGGTCAAGCAGATTTTGCAAGAAAAACATACTAAGAGCACAAGCATGTTAACCTGTCAACGAGATGATCTGAATCCACTGACATTCTATTTAACCGTGTCATACTCTGCTCAACAGCACGCCTCAATCTGGCATTGTCTTCCTCAAGCTTGCTTACTCTACCTTTCCATTCAGTCTGTGCCTTCTCAGATTGGGAAAGCTTGGCCAAAGTTTCTTCATTTTCGGCCTTTGATATATCTGCTCTCTGATCTGCATCCTGGTAATAGGAATAACCATTTAATCTACATGATACCGAATAAAAAAATGCAAGGTAACTTTTTTCTCCTTGAGTTAAGAAAAAGAACTAGATCAAAATACTCTAGCAAAACTTTGGGGAACAATGCAAATAACACAAGATGCACAAAATCAACAAATATGAATGGCATATAATGTAATAAAAGCGTGTCCATATGGTCCATATATTGTATTTAGAGAACGAGAGAGCCATACTTTCAACAGTTGAGAAAGCTTGGTTGTTTCTTTTCTTGCCCAGGCTAACTCCTCTTCTAAATGTTCCTAAAGAATAACAAAATAGCACATGTAAATTACTCAAAGTTATTGACACAAGTACATGGACTTACAAAATCATTGACATAAAACTGTAAGAGGGAAAATTAGCATCCCAACAATTCTCTGTTAATTTATGAATAAAAAGGGAAAGGCAGCATGTTTGTATACCTTGGCTTCAATTTCAGCATAGTACTGTCCAAGAGCTGTCTGTAAATTTGAAAGTTCAATATTTTTAGAATCTATTGTGCTCAAACAATTCGTAAGCTTTTTGTTCAGGTCATCAATGATTTCCCTGGACTTTAGAGTTTCAATATTGTTTGCCATCTCCAGTTCCTCCTGACTTGCAATTGTTTGCGTCAGAGTTCTCTCGAGATGTGATATCTGAGCCCTTAAATAGTTATTGCTATCACGAAGCTCTTCAATGATTATACTATCCTCATCCATTTTTTCTGCTTCCTCGGATGCCTAGATGAAAAGCAACGAGTAAATTATTGTTGGTGCTGCAGACAAGTTGATATTCATACACTACATCTATCCAGGACAGTGCAACTGGAACTCTTCTACACTCCGATAATAAATAATAATGTAGAAAAAACTATACTACCCAGTAGAGTCTTATCAAATAAATGAAAATGCTAAATGTCAGCCAAAATTATCACACAATAACACAATTAATAGGTCAACAAATCCGTCCGAATTACAGAACAGGAGAAACTAAATCATAACCACATCTCACTATTAGGAAAACAAAAAAGTAGTATATTTATCATTACAATGCATATGATTGCACCAGTTAGGTTCCATTTGTTTTAGTGGTAGAATTGACTTTGAAAGATTTGATTCTGAAAGAACTAATTCTGAAGAACTAAGGTTAGAAAACTTTGTTTGAGAGTTTGAAAGATATGATTTTGTTTGGATGATAAAGTAATATCACTTTTAAAGGGCAAATGTGGTTATATTTTGTATGTATCGCATCTAGAATCAATTTTATTCAACATAAATTTTAATTCTCTCAGAATTATTTATATTCACTGCAAAATGAATTTCGGAAAGCAAAAAACTTACCAAAATATTTTCCAGAAAATTTATTGTTTGGATTGTAATGATCAACTAAAAAAATTCCGCCTCAATATGCAATGGCTTGTAACCAAACAAGCTATTTGATGTTATCATGACCACGTAATATACTACTCCCTCCGTTTCAAAATGAGTGTCGTTTTAGCCAAAAAAAATTGTTTCAAAATGAATGTCACTTTCAGTTTCCAATGCAATAATAACTTCTTTTTTTCAATTGTACCCTTCAATTAATACTATATACACTACTTCCAAAGTATTATTTTTTCTTTAATGAAAAACAAACCAATAGTTGATTAGGATAATTTGGTAAAATAACATCTCTCTTTCTTTTAATTAATGCATTTCTTAATATGTGTGTAAAAACCTTAAACGACACTCATTTTGAAACGGAGGGAGTATTCAAAATTCATTTGATTGCTATAAAGAAAACATTGTAATGGAAATTCGGCATTAATAATTAGCAAGAATCCAACAATCAATGTGGATACATTTGATGTGTCTCGGTCTAATTGTATACTAAAATATAGCCAACTGTGTTTTGTCAGCTAACAGGAGTACAAGCCTGTGAAATTTAATTATTTCACACAAAAAATGCATCACAAAAACATATTTTATACAAATATAAAATTAAGGTAATCGGAACATCAATCCTCTTGAATGTCATGCCTACTCATCATTGATTATGTTGTAGAAAACAAAGACATAAAGCAAAAGAATCATACCTTTTCCAGCAAATGCTGCTTAAGGCGGCTCAATTCTTTTAATGCTTTGTCCCTGTCCCGCCGCGTTTCCTTTAAATCGTTACTTAGCTTTTGTAAGGATCTTTCCATTTCTTCCTTTCCAGGAAAATTGTCAGAATGATCTGGCATCTGTTACCAAAAGCCAATGGTCCGGCCCCAAAAAGGAAAGTAGAAAATAAATATTAACATGATTCTAAATGCATAACGTGTAAAGTACATATTTCTAAGGAGTTTGGCTCACATCACTGATGCTGCTTAAATGCTTTTTCTGAATATGCAAAGCATCCAACAACATTTTTTCAGTGAAAGACTTCCTGCTTTTTTCAAGAGCAGCCTCAATTTCACTCTTCTCCATCTAATAATAAGTAGAAAAGATCTTATCAGAGTGCTTCTCAAGCAAAATATTAGAAAAGCAACATTATCATTTTGAGTGATAAGATAATAGAAACTTTTTAAGTTGCCATAAAATAAATAAAGCATATTTCCACCAAAAATAAATAAATATATAAATAAATAAATAAAGCATAAATCTACCAACCTTAAGAGTGGTATTTTCATTCTCTAAGGTTTTGATTAGTCTTTTCAAGCTATCAAAAGCCTCCACTGATTCTTCGTTTTGCCGTCTAGTCAACTCAAATTGTAGATACTTTATTTCTGATGCTTTCTCATTCAATTCATTTTGTACTTTGCTTGTCTCCTTTGATGTCTTTCAAGAAGAAGAAAAATATTAAATATGGTTAGATAACCAACAACTATGCAATCCAGATGATGACATTGCAAAAGTGTACAATTCCTTGCAAAGATTCCGATTGCACAATGATGCAATAAAAGAGTTCAGAATGTAACCAGAAAAAAGGTCAAGTTATTCCTTCACAATATCAGAAAAATATCATCTTAAGGAAAAAATATATGGTGATTTCAAGCACTGGGAAAGGCTACCTATATTCTCTTTTAGTTTCTGTCCATAACAAACCAATCACTTCATTTGATAAAGACAAAATAGAAAAATTTCAATTTGGATAGATTTCTGAATTCATAACAGCAAGGGTTTTCTTTTTATAGAAAGGAAAGGGTGGATATATGCATGCCTTTGATCCATCTATTGGTAATTTGATACCAAATCTCATTGTGTTGTGTCTATCAAAAGCTATTTTTATATATGAGAGAATTCTTGTGAGAAAGTATGGTCTAGTATTGACAAAGTGTCTAATGAGTCTTTTAACAGTAAAATGAATAAACACCATAACTCGAAGGTATTTCTGAAGGCCAGAACAATTTACTAAGGTGCTCCAGATCAATTGTTTTCTAAAAATGCAACATGTAATTTCACTAATAATAGTACTAAGAGAATGGTAAAATTATCAAGTGCAAAAGACATCACAGAATCAACAGGTTCTAACAGTCATGTCATATGTGCATCTATTGCTTTATCTCAATTTACTTTTTTAAGTTTGAATTATGTAGTGTTGCAGCTATAATCATATAAATTTATATATTTACCAAAATATAAAACTCACTTTTTCTCTTTCCGATTTTAACTTTTTAAGCTCCTCCCGGAAAGATTTGTTCAATTCCTGTTCCTCTGACATTGAAGAAAAAGTCAAGAGTTTAACACAGCTTCTATTTACATGGTATTAAAATTTAGACATTCCAAATGCAAAATTAAAATACCGCAAAATTTTAGTTGAACATTCGTCAATTGATCACGTTCTTGCTTTAGTTCTAACTTCAACTTTCTTATCTCTGGGGAATAGTGCACAGCTTTTGAGGACCTATTTTTTCCATCAACTGAATCTGCAAGCTCCTAGAAGGCATTCATACATCTGTTGTCAAGTTCACTCATCATTAAATTAAATATATAAATGTAAAGAGACTCATCAAAATGTTATATATCAAATCAAATTTACATACAAATGAAAGAAATATTTGCATTATGAAAACAGAAAAATCAAATTCTAGGCCATGTCCGTTAGAAAGAAAAAAAAAGGAACAAAAGGTGCACTTCAAGATGAGAACGCCATGAAAATCAATCAGACATAGGACAGAGACCCAAAAATTAGAATACAGGACTACCTTGATTGAAGAAGTGCCACTTGTAGATGCTCTAGAGCCTTCAATTCTGGAGGCACTCAGAGCAGCATTTGTAGCCTCCAAATTCTGCTTTATTGAACCACTTTCTTTATTTAATCTAACAATCAGATCCTGCAAAGGAAATGAACGGATGGTTAATTTTTACATAGGTCATCAATGAAAAATATGTAATTAAGGATAAATTGTTTTGTGATTATCAATAAAACTTTGTTTTCTATTATCCAAGATCCAGTGTATGCAAAACTTTCAACCAAAGACTATGTACTCAAGCATTAATTTTACTATGTATTCATCATTGTCACGTGTGTGGCTTATAGCTGACCAAACATTAAGAGCACATAATGAAGATATAACTTTACTATGTATTCAAGTAAATTAAAAGTCCTCTGGTTTTGAAGGAGAGGGGGAAATGATTAGAACTTTACTTTAGAAAACACCACCCCCTCAAACAAGAGCACTTTGGACTTCAATGTTGACAATGCACGGGGCTCATCCTACCATATTCTAAAAGACTGGAACAACAAGTATGAACTCTAGATAGTTCCAGCATATGAAAAAACAAAAGACAAAAAAGTACAGATTAATGTTACAATACATAAATGTTGGAATGTAATAGGCGCACCTCTTTTTCTTTTAATAGAGCTGCATAATTTATTGACAGTGCTTTAATTTCTGCCTCAGAGGCTTGAAGTCTCTCGATTTCCGCTTTGTACTGTTCTATCTATGAGAAGCACACGAAAGATTGAAATGAAATGATACACTTTTCTTTATTGTAACAAAGTTGCATTTTATTTAACCATATTATTACCACAGAAATGCTAGCAACACATTGTCTAACACACATTTTTCAATGTACTCCCTCCTATAACTTGAAATTCACGAGTTTCGCTAAATTTCTGTGTAACTCAAAATTTAGCGGGACCTATTTGAATTTCAACTAGTAAAAGAGAGTGTTACTATTATAAGTAGATAACAGGGCATTTGATAACAAATTTTCACCACGAACGTTCTGCTAAATTTTCAATGGAAGGCTGTAGAATTAGAAATGAGAGATTTTATTATACTACTGCATCCATAAAGTTAGAAAGCTGGAAAGCTATTTTATTTATTTTAGAAAATAAGAATTATCATAAAATGAGTGAACATATGTCTTTGATGGCCAGCAAGATGCATAATAGCTTGGACATTAAGTTTTCAGTTTCTTTCAATATTTATGTGTCCAACTCTTGAACAGAACATGGGAACACCACAAGCATAGCTATGACTATGAGATAAATCCTCTATCATCAAAGGCTGGTGATTAAGCAAAACATTCTATTAAAAGGCAACTCTAAGGCTTTGTTTGAGATTTTGGAGGGGAGGGGAGGCAACTCTTTCACATTTTTTGAAAGAGTATTTTTTTAAAGAATGATAAATTAATGTTTATGATTAATATATTTTTAATTTTACGAATATTATATCAACATAGATTGAATTTTAAGATTTAATAATTCATATAAACCCTCCAAAACCCCCCTCCAATGCAATTTTTGAGTTCCCTCAAATTAGGGGGGTTTTGTATTATGAAGAAAAATGAACCCCCAAAGTCATCTCCTCAAAAACTCCTCTATTTCTTCCACTTGCTCCTTTTTTTCCAAAGCCTTCCGCTCCCTTCCCTTCCAAACCGGCAAACAAAGCCTAAGGTTCAAAATCCCAACCATGGAAAATTTTAGTCACGGTCCACTACCACCAACCAACCACTATTGGATAATTACATAAATAAACAACATAATTTAAGTTTAATAGAACTAAAACCCAAGACCTATTTTGTTAAAGAAGCATTTACGCTAGGCTTTAAAAAAAAAAACAAGAAGCATTTACTCTCGCATTTAGTTTTGAAATCTAAGGCTTTGTTTGAGAGATTAGGAGGGGAGGAGAGAGAAAGGCTATGGGAAAAAGGAAGGAGGAAAGGGGAAGTAAATGAAGGATAATCTTCCAACTATAATGGGGTTTTTTTCTCTTCATAATACAAACAAAAGCCTCCTAATCTAGGAGAATTCAAAAAGAAAAAAAACTTGGTGCATTTCCTTATATGCTTTTTGTATGGTCCTTAACTAGACTACTCATGATTTCCTCAGATCCACAATCTTCTCAAAGTTTGTTATAGCTACCAAAAATGTATTTTTAGTTAAAAACATACAAGTAAGAAACTGCATGTAGGTTTTGTCCATTCAAAAAATGTATTAGAGCCCAGAATCAACAAAGTCTAAGCTAATCAACAATCATCATCATTCCTATTTCAAGCAACCGGACCCGGAGTGGTTTATAAACACTGCATTGTACTCAATCACTCTGATGTCAGAGACGTAGGTACAATTGACCGAACTCCGAAATATATGGTTTATAAATATGCTTTCTTTAGTGTATGATTCGCTATTCTAAGACTAGCTATATATAGCTGAATAGTTAGTTAAACACAAACAATTTCAAGATATAAGCATCGAGAGAGTGAAATTAACCTCAGAAAGCGAAACACGATCAACACCATTAGCAAGTGGCGACATGATTCCTGATTTGAATCCGGCGAATCCGTTAGAATTCCGGCGATCCGATACGGAAGATTCATCTTCTTCGTCTTGGTCATGAACATCGAGTGCGATCTTGTTCAAATTCTCTTTCAAATTCGCAATGGTGCTCCACATGATTCAAATCCCTCGTAAAATTTGCAGCAAATGATGAAGATGATTATGCGTAGAGATTAAGCTGATATGATGATTAACTTCCTCGTTTATCTTTATATTTTCTTTCAATTTCGCGGGGATATTGGGAGGGAGTGAGTGTGTGTGTGAAAATGGGATACTTAAATGCAGTTGTTGGTAGATCTCAGGTTTGAGTACACACTGTTCTAACAGCTAATTAATGCTTTATTATCCAATAAATTATGGTTGTGATAAAACCTCTCCATGCAATTGCAGAAACTAATATATCTACAATTCGAAATATTTAACATTGTTTTAATTCAAAATTAGGAATTTTTTTTTTTTATAGGGATGAATCTAGGAATTTTGGTTAGACAAGAATATATTTTTTACCATCTCATTCAACCGTTTTGATTTAATAAATTCATTTTTATGGTCAATTATTCACTTGTTTATTTACTTATAAATATAAGGGTTTATTTATTTATTTTGGTACTTCAGCAATATAGTCACGACGCTCACGTGACAACAAATCTTGTCATGTGGCAGCTACACATGGATTTTTTTTATGACATTGTCCTTTTTTAGGTAACTTTGTTTTACAAATATTATTTCTGTATTTCATGACTTAAATAAAGAAAAATATAACTTTTTCCTATATACAAAAAGTCCATAAAAGTGATTTAGAGGTCGAATTTTATCATAATTTTTTCAAGCTTATTTAAAACGTTAAAATATACTCTCATATAAAATTAGAATTTTTTGACAAAGGACATATTAATTAAGAAATTTCAAAGCACCAAAAATTGATACAGCGACTTGGAAATCGATTTTGAGCTGATTTTTTTACACAGACCTCTATAAAAAAAATACATATTAAGGATTTGTAAAGTTTCATATAATTTCTATTATGTCTCGATTTATTTTTATTTTCAACCAGAACGTAAAAAATTGCAATTTCGTTATGAGTAACTATATATACTCAAGGGTTAAATTTTGTTCTCTACTTTTGTGATCATGTTTAAAACAAATTTTTTATGTTTAAACAAGGGAATAATTAATTATGAATTTTTTAATAAATTCATAATCATGGAGAACGAAAATTCATTATTAATTCGTCGCTCTTTTGAAAACTCCAAAATTTTATGGTAGAATTTTTTATGATGTTCTAAACATGCGTGCGAAATTAAGGAACATGATTAGACCTATGAACATATGCTTACTTGGAATAAAATTGCAAATTTGCACGTTTTGGTCTAAAAATCAAAATAAATCAAAATGTTTTTTTTAATGTAAACCCTTTCTATGTATTTTTATAGAGGTCTCGACAAAAGTGCAACTCAAAATTTTATGTTAAGATCGGGATTTCTATTGTTTTGGTTAGTGAGTTTTTTGTACTTTAAAAATTTATAGGCCAAATACCTCTTTTGGTCCTTTAAGTTTGATAAAAATACCGAACTAGTCCTTTAAATTTTGAAGTTTCACATAGGTCCTTTAAGTTGTTAATTTATTACACCGTTACCCTTTTAAGGACCTATTTGAAACTTAAAAACTAAAAAAATTCAAATAGGTGCATTAAATTAACAACTTAAAGGGCCTACTTGAAACTTAAAAACCTTAATGTTGTGTTTGGTTTAGAAGAGAAGTTGTGAAGAGAGAAATAAGTGAGAGAGAATATGGGAAGAGAGAATGAGATGAGAAATAGAGTAGATTTGATAGATTGTTTGGCACAAGAGAGAAAGAAGAGAAATATAGAAGAAAGAAGTGTGTTTAAAATTTAAAAAGACCAAAATATATTTATACTAAAAATTGTGACATTTAAAAGCAAGGGCAAACTTGGAATAACAAAGACTAAAAACTTCTCTCTCCCATTTCTTCACTACTTTGGGGAGAAGATAAAAAGTGGTGGGTCCTACAGTTTTTTAATCTCTCTTCTCTATTTCTCTGCATTCCAAACAAGAGAAAAGTGTCATCTCTTCCCTCTTTCTCTCTTCTCTCTTTCTCTCTTCCTTATTTCTCTTCAACCAAATAGAGTGTAAAGGACTAATCTGGTATTCTTGCCAAACTTAAAGGATTAAAAATAGTATTTGGCAAAATTTATAATTAGCATGTTCCTTGTCGAAAAATTCTATGTTTATGTGGGAGGTCTTATTTTAACGTCTTAAACAAACCTAAAAAAATCATGAAAAAATTGGACCTGCAAGTATCTGACATAGGATTGAATCGTCTCTTCACAAGTTCGATAAAGCGCCAAACCTAATATTAATTTTGTTAAATCATGTGTCGGCAGCTCAAGTAGAGATAATCGTTACTATTTTGTGGAGTGTATGGAAAACTAGAAATCTCTAAATTATGGTAGCATATAACTGATTCAAGTAGAACAGTAGTGGAAAGGGCTAAACATATCCTCGAAGGCTGGAGTTGTGCAAATTGTACGCAACATAACTCATCGCAGACACGCACCCCCATCGCTACAAGTACTCAACCTAATCAGTCTATGAATACTGAGGATAGTGAAGTCAGATGGACGAAACTTACTCGTGGTAGGCTAAAATGTAATGTCGATGCCACCTTTTCTAATTTCAGTAATAAAGTTGGTATAGACATTTGTATCAAGAATGCAAAAGGTCAACATATTCGTTCAAGAACTATATGGTTCTCTCTCTTATGTTCAATTGATATAGGGGAGGCTTGAGACTTTACCATGCGATTTTGTGGATACATGAATTACAGTTCACTAATGTAGATTATTTAAATAGAGGAGGTAGAGATATCACCGAATTTGGTCTTGTAATGGATAGTAGTATCCAGTTTTCTAGTTCTCTTTTAATAAACTTTTAAGTTGAGTTTATTATGATGAAAGCGGATGAGGTTGCCCATGTTTTAGGTAAGGTAGCCACATCCTTACCTAACTTTCATACCTTTGATGATATTCCAACATGTATTTATGATTTGATTATTTACGAAATGCTATAAACATTATTTTCTCAAAAAAAAAAAGTTTTTTGAAATTAATTTTTAAGAGTCCTTACAATTTTTTGAAATCTTAAAGGTAACTTGTTAAGAAGTTTAAAGAGAAAATTTTGTCTTAAAGATGATTCATTTAACATATTAAAAGTTTAAAAAGTAACATTTTATATATAATACTTATAAATCATTTCTATTTTTAAACTCTTAAAGGTGCCTTTAGCAAGACTCAATCTTAAAACGTCATAAACTCTTATGAAATCTTAAGTATTGTGCTATAATTCATTAAAATCATATATTCAAAACTCTCGTTATAAAAAGTCTTTTTTATTTAAATGATTATTAAATAAGAGAAATTTCACAAAAAAAGAAATTCTAAATAAGAGAAAGAGTATTACTTTTCCCACCATGCTGCCTTCTCGCACACCCTCCAAAAGTTCCAAAAATACCATTGGTTCGGATTTCGTTTTCCGAACCAGATTGTTAGTGTTTCCGGAAAATAAAATTCGAACAAATACAAAATGAAATTTTGTGTCTTTCTTTGATGTCAAGGGTCTCTGTTGACCGTCATATAACCCTCGCATAAGCTGCAATGCAATTGCAGGGTCGTATGAACGGTCAACAATGACCATGACACCACAGACACACCTAAAAGCTAAAAAAATTGAAAAAAATGTAAGAAAGGAGGCGAAGAAGAATGAAGGAAATTGGTGAAGATCCAGACCTTTTTATAGCCTTAAATCAGTCATAGGTCTTAATTACAATCAAATAAAATGTGTTCCACAACCTAAACCGCGCAAAAATCATTAAACACCCCACTAACCGTCCAAACCTTTGGAGAAACGTCACTGGCCAAAATGAAACTGAGGTGTTCCGGATTTTATATTCCGGAATTCATGAAGTTTGTCTGGATTTTATTATCCGGACTGCATCAGGCCCTTGTTTTTCTTGGCGAATGACTTGAAAAAAAATAGAACAAAGGTACATAACATAAATAAAAGCAACATAAGACAAATAAAAAGTTAAAAAAAACCATAATAACAGAAATGATGAATCTTTTGGGAAGGTGTTTCAAGAGGATTTCTTTGAGTTAGATCATGCTGCCTTGCCAAATGACATATTCATCTGGCAGGCAGCACGATCTAACTCATAGCAACCTCTTGATATTTTTGAGTTATCTATCTATCAAGGAGGCAACAAGGAGTATCTTCATATTTTTGAAAGCATGTTGAGGATCTTCACCATGTTAGCACATAGAGAGCAGTTTATTTTGCGGCAGCATGACAAAGATCCTCAACACAATGACAAAAATTTGCATGGTCTCTTTGGTGTGTTTGTTTGTATTTTTGACAGCATGTTGAAGATCTTCATCACGCGGTCAAATAGAGAGCTATCTATTTGCAACCACAAGAGAAAGATCCTCAACTTAATGACAAAATTTTGCATGCTGAATCCGTATTTCATAATCCGGAACGCATAACTTTGGTTATTTTTTCGATTAAATGAACATCTTTGACGTAAATAAAAACATAATGAAAGTTTAAATAATATATATATATATATATATATATATATATATATATATATTATTCAAAACATAATGCAACAACTTAATTCAACAACACATAACTAACACACAATTAAAACAACATAAAACACGTGATTAATTAAAACATGACACATTATCACGGATCACCTAAACTAATTTCTTCATCTGGTCCCTCCAGCAGAGCTCTGATCTCTTCGTAGTTCCTCGGCCGGTTCAAACTTTTCAGAATTTGTTCGGCAGATCAAACCAACGAAGCGTCCAACTCGATCGGTCCTCTAGTACTGTGCTGACCAAAGACAGAGAACATGGTTCTCACATCGTCATCGTTTGTGAGTTTCATCCGGCTGAACCGAAGAGATCTGGCTGAGTCAGACAATGGACATCAATATTCAACACCGACCACCCTCCTCATGTCTTTGTGGTTGAGTTGACGGTTGATTTGATCCAGCTCATCCTTCAGCCCGGAGAGGGTGACATCGTTGCGAATCCTAAACAGATGTGGTTGTTTTCCCCCGGTGTAGTAGACTGCTGCTAGCTTGGTGTTCGGATCAAAGCCAGCGAATTCCATGATATATTTTTCAGGTGTAGTTTGTTGGAACAAGGTGTTGGAACAAGGGTGTTTCACAAGTCACCTATTGAGTTTTGACAATAACAAGGTATTAAAAATAATCAATTGGATATGCTAAACAATTTGTTCAAGTGTGCAGGATCCATAATCAAAGTACT
>Ga0228711_1006866_pt1 | contig 16732 bp, 11 predicted proteins | sample MedpolnodulmetaG_2_FD_177996 | JGI IMG/M metagenome (GOLD analysis project Ga0228711, IMG submission 177996) | Root nodule microbial communities from Medicago polymorpha collected in Santa Monica, California, United States - brown nodules | ecosystem: Host-associated > Plants > Roots > Nodule...
GGTATGAATGCTTGAGTTTCGTAATTATAAGTGTGTGAATGAAATCATTGTTTATTTGCAAAGAATAATGTTGTTAATTGTGAAAATATCGTTGATGGATGATTTATATGTATAACCTTATGTGAATATATTTATATATTGTTGTTGAATATGTTGCTAAGGGATGATTACATTGAAGTTGTTGCCATTGTTGCATTAAGTCGTGCTAACGCCTAATTATTTATGCAAGTCGTTGCTGTTGTTGTCATTGTCGTTGTTGTCGTCAATGTTGTTGAAGTTGTACGTTGTTGTTGAATATGTTGTTGAGTCCATGCATAGTCATATAAAGTTGGGGGCTTATGCCCTATTGAATGTTTAATCATTCATACCACGTTGATTTGAGAGCCTATGCTCTACACATTGATTTGAGAGCCTATGCTTTATACGTTGAATTGAGAGCCTATGCTCTAACACGTTTATTGGTACCACATGCATACTGCATAGTCATGTTGTTGTTGTGTCATTGCATTGTCGCGTAGTCGTTGTCGAGTTGTCGAGTTGTTGTCGTTGTTTTAATGTCAAGCAGAAATAATTGAGGACTTACGTGAAGTATTACTGTTGTTTAGTTGTTGTTGTTTATGTTGTTAAATTTCGTTGATGAATTGTATATCTATTATTATTGAATGTGAATCTCACCCCTTATGTTCGAATGTTGCCTCTATATGGGTAACGTGCAGATAACAAGGATTAGCTGCTGTTGTGAGTTGACTCTCTCATGCGTCGTCTTAGGGTTGCTCTGATACGTAACGGGATGGGGATATTTGCATTGTTTTCCATTTGTTACGTATTAATCATGAACTATGTTGTTGAAACCATTTGAATTAGAATTTCATTTAAGTTGTTTACGTTGAGGCCGTAGTGCCAATGTTGTTGAATAATGAATTAATTTTCTGCTGCGATGTAATTGAATTTTGAGAAAGTTGTTTTAATAAATAGTAATTTTTCTCTATTTATATTTTAATGTAGTGTGACGATCCGTTTAATGTTGAATGCTCTGATTATATGTATTATTTACATTGTTGGGAAAACGGGGTGTTACAACAGGGAATGCTGTCACTGTGCAATTTCGCTAAAAGCGAAATTCTGGCTGATAGCGAAAATGTTCAAGACAGATTTCGCCAATAGCGAGTTTCTAGCGAGTTTTCCCCTGTTTTTACGGTTTTTGCACCATTTTTCACCCGAAAAATCCAAATTTTGATCCCCCAACATCCATATTTGTTCCCAAAGGTTGTTTATAGGTTTATGTACATAAAAGACACTCAAAACTATATAGAACTTGAAATCAAAACATCATTTCAACACAATTCACCATTTGACCCATTTTTCATAAAAACCCTCAAGAACAACACAAATTCATAGCAAGTTCTATGATTATGATTACCCGTGGCATCACTCATCAACAACAATATCTCACAACAGCAACAACAACAACCAATCATGAATTCATCAACAACAACATTGTATTCCATCAATTTTGAGTGAAAACACAAAGTATACATATATACACATCTTGAGCATGTAATTTCATCATCAACAACTTAATCCACATCAAATTCACATAACCAACATTACATCAAAGCATAAGCACGAATTTTACCAATTAAAATCATAATAATCACTTTTCACAAATAAGCACTTATAGGTAGAAGTAGGAAAAAAAATTATACAAAGAGATTATGAATGAAAACTAGCCCCCTTACCTCAAATCTTCAAAATTGTAAGCTAAAACTTCACTTTATCTCCAATCCCTTGATTCTCTACCCTCTTCTTGCACTCCTTGTTCTTCTCTCTTCAAAACCCTTTTCTTCTCTTCTAGCACCTTCTCTCTCTCTACCTCTCTCAAAAACTTATGAAATGATTGTGTAACCTTATTTTCTTTAATGACTAATGCTTATATAGTCTCTACACAATTGGGCTTAACCTTCTTAATGTCTTAATGGGCTCACAACACTTATAAACTAACTCCCAAAGTTTCTATCCACTAACGGTTAAAAGTTATCGAATAACTACCGGATCAAAACTAATTACCACTACCGAATAGTAACTTAGTAAAAATAATGGTTCTCACTTGAAACACTAAAAATATCCCTCACCATGAAATTACTAGTTTACCCTTGCTCACAAAATGATCAAAATACCCTTGAGTCTAAAATGACTATAATACCCTTCTAACACCGAAATCCACTAATCCTAACCCAAAATACACACAGAGGCAATTAATCACATATAAGCACATATAAACACATGTAAATAAATAAAAAAATAAATCTAGCGGAAAAAACGGGCTGTTACATTTTTCAAGGAGAGGTCAAAACTCATTTGATTCTCCAAGAAAAACTTGACCTAAAACCAAAAATACTTTCTCCCTTGCAAGAGTGCTTCAAGATGAAATGATAATTGAGAAGAATATTGTGATCAACCGACATGATAAGACAATGGAGAGGTTTAGAGTTTAAAGTCCTCAAATACGTCTTCATCACACTTTTCCTAAAGATGTCCTTGAAAAATAAGGACCTTATAGTGGAGCATCACTCATGACTTATCTCATTCATCATCAATCCTACACACACTAAATTAAACATAACTTTCCCAATCTTTTGGGAGTAAAAGAAGACAAAGAATTTCATAGTTGACTTGTGAATTTTAAGATGTGCCAAAAAAGTTTGAAAGTGAGAAAAGAGGAAACATCTTAGTTTAGTGTATTGGAAAACCTAGAAGGAGAAAAAATTCCTTCAAAGTTGCAAGACACATATACACAAATCAATTAGGAATCCTATGGCTTCCAACAAAAGTTGAAGCCTTGGGATGAGTTTCACAACAAGTAACCTTAGGCACCCACATCATTACCCCCTTAGGAACTTCAACTTTCCTAATGTGGCAATGAGGTATAGTGTGACCACTTCTACCACAATAATGACACCTAATTGTACGTGCATGAGTTATGCTATGATTCTTATTCCTTCTCACATAAGAGTATTTTGTGTAAGGTCTTTTAAAAGGGGCTCTCTCATCTTTTGAATTCATAGCAAAAGTCATGGAACCTTTAGATGCTTGCCCTAGTTTCTTACTTAGAGATTCGATCTCTTCATGCAAGCTAGGTCAGGTCTCACAACTAGCAAAATCCATCCAATTATCATATCGGGGTGAATTTTTCGCAGGTGACTAAATTGTAGGACTAACAATTTTTTCATTTACAAGTGAAGCATGCTCATCTCTTAAACTTTCAAAGGCTTCCTTAAGTTTAGAAATCTCGGATTCCAGTTTCAAAATAGTTTTATTTTGAGCAATTAGTTTCTTAAAAGCATTTAAGGATTCCGCATACATCTCTTCAATGGAATCTTGTAAATCTTTATAAGCGGGTTTAAAATCGGAGTAAGAATCGGAGTCGGAGTTAGAGAAGATTACCTCATTTTCAGCTTTCCTCATTTGACCCATGAAGCATAGGTCGTCTTCATCTTTGTTTTCTGTGTCACTAGTATTGGAGGTAGCTTCATCTTCCTCCCAAGCAATGTTGGCCTTTCTTCCTCTTGAGTTTCGATTGAATCCAGATCTCCCTCTTTCTTTAGCAAGTTTCAGACATTCATTCTTATAGTGGGATACTCTTCCGCAACCATAGCAACTAACAACTTTCTCATCCTTATCCGATTCTCTTCCCTTTCTTGAGGCCTTTCTAAAGTTAACAAGGATATTAATTTTTTATTGTTTGACTTCGTCGGTTCCTTCATGAAGAGTTTCTAAGGCATCACACATTAGCTTAAAGTTCATACCATGAGAGACGAAATGATACTCATTCACTCCAAGATATGAAATAAGGATGTTTCGCACCTTCAAATCATATTGGATCTTATTTTTGTCTTTGTCACTCCAATCGACAATTGGCTTTTCTTGTGCAACACCGTTGGCAACAACTTGCGGTTGAAACCGCCCGTTGACCAAGGATTTTCTAGGTGCTCTATTATACGCCCCATTGAGCTCTTTATTTGCCATATGGATCAAATCTTCTGATAGTTAGTCGTTGAAGAAGAGACTATTGGGTATTTGTATTGGCTGCATTGTTGCTAAAACAAATATCCTTGTATGTGTTGTTGGACCCAATGTTCCAATATGCGGTTAGGCATCTCTGTAAGATGTTGGAAACGATGTTCCAACATCATAAAACGGTTCAGTGTGCCTGGGTTCATGTCTATTTGTACGCGCGCCCTTTATTGTTTAAGGAAACAACATTTCCTTATCTTATTGACCAAGCAACGCGCATATCTTTACAGAATCAGTTGTGGAATATTCCTAAAGTAGTATTTATATTTGACATTGTTTTGGACGATCCTAAAGATGTTTCGACATTTTAGGACTTTCCATATTTGTTTCTGATTTCTGTTTTGCAGATTAGCTAAACCAATCTGCTTTGTTCTAAAGCCCAACTAAATATTTGGCCCAAGCTGCTTGAGTATATAAACAAGACTTCAAGACCTAATTGATCATTCAACCCGTCATTCTAAAAAGTTTAGAGTTTTAGGGTTTTGAGTCTACATATGCTCTACTCTTGTATCATGTTGATGCAAGTTTAGAACCTTTATTGTGATCCTTTCTTGTATTGTTTGTGATACATGTTTAGGACTGTGTGTTGAGTTTGATACTCTTGTGTACTACACGGAAGTTGTGAAACAAGGTGCTAGTTGTTTGTTTGAAGGTAACTTCATCTTTGTGTTTGTGTTTAGGTCTGATAGGTCACAGGGGCTGTGACTGACCATAGGATAGTGAGATGGGATCTCAGATCTAGTAGTTCCTATGTTGAAATCTATACGGGTAGGTCCTAGGTCTTTAGTATAAACGAGGAGTTTGCTGAGAGCTATAGAATAAGGACTACACTAGTGGATTTCCTTCCTAGCTTGGTAGCCCCCAGAGTAGGTGTGTTTGTCACCAAACTGGGTCAACAAACTCTATGTGTTCTTTACTTTCTTGTCTTTTATTTTCTTGTTTTTTATTTCTGTTTATTACGTGATGTTGAAACATTGAATGGAACATCAAAACCGTTGAAACATCGTACATAACATATTAAAACAAGTGCGCTATAATTTCAATTGGCATCAGAGTAGGCACCCCGCCTGTTTTAGGGTGAGCTCCAGGGAGTTTTCATTCTAGCACTATGGACAAGGAAGGTGGATTTGTAAACAGACCTCCTCTGTTGGATGGCTCAAACTATGATTACTGGAAATCACGCATGAGTGCCTTTCTCAAATCCATTGACAGCAAAACTAGAAGGCAGTTCTGAAAGGTTGGGAACATCATGTAGCACTTGATGCAGATGGTAACATGACAGCTGTCTTGAAACCAGAAGAAAAATGGATTGCTGCTGAAGATGAACTGGCTCTTGGAAATTCCAAAGCATTGAATGCTCTGTTCAATGGTGTAGATAAGAACATGTTCAGATTGATCAAACAATGCACTGTGGCTAAGGATGCTTGGGAGATTCTCAAAACTGCACATGAAGGTACTACCAAGGTAAAAAATGCTAAAATCCAACTTCTTACTACTAAATTTGAGAATCTGAAAATGTTGGAAGATGAGAGCATTCAAGACTATCACTTGAATATTCTAGATATTGCAAATTCTTTTCAGTTTCTTAGAGAGAACATTTTTGATGAAAAATTTGTTAGAAAATTTTTTAGATCTCTACCTAAGAGGTTTGACGTGAAAGTTACTGCTATTGAGGAGGCTCAGGATATATCTAGTTTGAAGGTTGATGAATTAATAGGGTCCTTGCAAAATTTAGAAATAACTGTCAACAGCAAGACTGATTAGAAGGGGAAGGGTATTGTCTTTACATCTAGTATGAATTCTAATGAGACACAAGAAAATCGTGAAGATGATGATGATATATCTGAGTCACTAGCTCTAATTGGGAGACAGTTCAAGAAGATTTTCAAATGGTTTGACAGAAGGTTCAGGCCAAATGGTCAGAACATTAGACCTAACATTGACAATCAACCAAGTAAAGAGAAGATGACAAAATTCGATGAAATGAACTCTCATTACAAAGGTGTTCAATGTCATGAATGTGAAGGATATGGCCATATCATAACAGAATGTGCTACTTTTCTAAAGAAACAGAAGAAAAGTTTAGTTGTCTCATGGTCAGATGGTGATGACTCAGATGAAGAGGTGAAAGCTGAATCTGCCAATCATGTCTCTGCCTTAACTGGTAGAATTATGTCAAACACTGAGTCTTGTGAAGAGGAGATGACGTATGATGAGCTTGCTATATCCTGCTATGACCTGATTGCTAAAAATTCTGAATTAACCCAAAGGGTTGAGGAACAGGTAAAAGAGATTGCTCAACTGCAGGATGAAAGGTTTGATAATCTTAGCTCATATCTCAGAACTCAATGATGAGTTATCAAAATTGAACTCTCAACTTGAGAATATGAAGGAACAGGTTGGAATGATGACTGCAGATTCAATGTTTAAACATTCGAAGGAACATCAGACCAAGAAGAAATCAAATTCTTGGGTTTGTGATCACTGTAAAGGGAAGGGTCACATTAGACCTTATTGCTTCAAGATTCATGGTGAGCCAAAGCAATTTTAGCAAAAACCCTATAAGAAAAGATGGACCCCCAGAAGTATCAATACTGGATTAATTGCTCACACATCTCTAAGAGCATCATCTAAAAAGGACTGGTACTTTGATAGTGGTTGTTCAAGACATATGACTGGGGTAGATAAATATCTAGAAGATGTGAGACCTTATGCAACCAGCTATGTTACTTTTGGTGATGGAGCTAAAGGAAAAATTGTAGGAATTAGTAACCTGGTAAAACATGGTTTACCAAGACTTGATGATGTGTTGCTAGTTAAAGGATTAACTGTCAACTTAATTAGCATGAGTTAGCTGTGTGACCTAGGAATGCAAGTAAACTTCACCAAGCCTAAATGCTAGATTTCAAGTGAGAAAGGACAAGTACTGATGAGAGGCACAAGGTCCAAGGACAATTGCTATCTTTGGGTATCTTAGGAAGAGGCATATATCTCAACCTGTCTTTTGAGCAAAGAAGAAGAGATCAAATTGTGGCATCAAAGGTTGGGACATCTACATCTGAAAGGGATGAAGAAAGCCTTAACTTCAGAAGCTATCAGAGGTCTACCTGATCTAAAGATTGTTGAAGGCACCATATGTGATGAATGTCAGATTGGAAAACAAACAAGGATGTCTCATCCAAGGTTGGAACATCAAGTAATCTCTAAAGTCCTTGAACTTCTGCACATGGACTTGATGGGACCTATGCAAGTTGAGAGCATTGGTGGAAAAATGTATGTTCTTGTTGTTGTTAATGACTTCTCAAGATTCACTTGGGTGAACTTTATTAGAAAAAAATCAGATACTTTTGATGTGTTTAAAGATCTGTGCACACAACTGCAAAGAGAAAAGGACTGTGGCATTGTGAGAATTAGGAGTGATCATGGAACTGAATTTGAGAATGCTAGATTTGATCAATATTGCTCAGGTGAAGGAATCAAACATGAATTCTCTTCTCCTATAACACCTCAGCAAAATGATATTGTGGAAAGAAAGAACAGTACTCTCCAAGAATCTGCCAGAGTCATGCTTCATGCTAAACACTTACCTTATCGTTTCTGGAATGAAGCCATGAACACAACATGTCATATTCACAACAGGGTTACCCTAAGAACTGGAACCTCAACAACTCTCTATGAGTTATGAAGGGGAGAAAACCTATTGTCAAATATTTCCATGTGTTTGGTAGCAAGTGCTACATCTTGTCTAATAGAGATTATAGGAGGAAGATGAATCCTAAGAGTGATGAAAGAATTTTTCTTGGTTACTCCACAAACAGCAGAGCCTATAGGGTCTTTAATTCCAAAACTGAAACTGTGATGGAATCTATTAATGTAGTGATAGATGATGTGCCTAAAGAAAAGATTCCTGATGTTGATTCTGATGTTGGAACACCTGTTCAGGAAACAAATGCACCTATCCAGGTGAATGAGTCTGAACCTGAGAAAGAAGAAATTGAAGATGTTGAGCAAGATCAGATGTTCACTACTAAAGGTCCCTCTATAAGAGTTCAGAAGAATCATCCTCAAGACCTAATCATTGGGAATCCTGACCAAGGAATCACAACCAGAAGGTCAGTTGGAGTCATTGCCAACTCCTGTTATGTGTCCAAGATTGAACCAAAGAATGTCAAAGAAGCCCTAACTGATGAGTTCTAGATTGAAGCAATGCAAGAAGAACTAAATCAATTCAAAAGGAGTGAAGTGTGGGATTTAGTTCCAAGACCTGAAGGTATAAATGTAATCGGTACCAAGTGGATCTATAAGAACATGTAGATGAAAATTGTACTGTAACCAAAAACAAGGCAAGATTAGTAGCTCAAGGCTATACTCAGATAGAATGTCTGGATTTTGATGAAACATTTACCCCTGTTGCTAGGTTGGAATCTATAAGATTGTTGCTAGGTGTGTCTTGTATACTCAAATTCAAGTTGTTCTAGATGGATGTAAATAGTGCTTTTCTAAATGGCTACTTGAATGAAGAAGTATATGTTGAACAACCTAAAGGATTTGTTGATCCTAGCTTAACCAATCATGTCTAAAGAATGTGATAGAGCTAAGTGTAAGAAACACATAGGCGTAAACGGAATCCAAAACGGATTAACGGTTTAAATTTTACGCGCGAAAACCTGAAGGTTTTAAAAATCTAAAAAATGTTGTACTGATCAGGTGACACAGCCGTGTCAGTGAGACACACAACCGTGTGTGAACCTTCTGCCTGAATATCAGGTTTTTCATTTTTGAGCCTTTTTCAACTGTCTCTGTTTGGAATTGGCTTTTCGTGTTAACATGAAAGTTTTAGATAAAGATGTTAGCTTTCTAATCACTTTGGTTTGACTTAAAAATAATTTTTAGATTTTGAGTTATGGTGAAAATACTACAAGTAGGTCTTGGTGCATTTTATGAAAATTTAGCATAACTATTTTTGAGTGAACCCAATAGTTATGGTTTGGTCCCAAACGTCAAAACTTGATCACTAAGAGTTTAATTAGGATGTTTAAGTGTATTAAACCTATAATATGATGGATCTAACTTGGTTTCGTTTTGAAAATGAATTGGTTTTACAAAATGATAAAAGGATACAAACTTAGGGAAATTTTGGTATTTGTCAGAATTAGCCTATGAAACGTATATGTATATGCTACTACACTTATATGTGATTTGTGTGTACACTCGGTTGAAAAGTTTGAATTTGTTTACTTCGGCTTTAGAGAATTTGTCGGAAATGCTAGTTTTCATAAACTTAGACGAACTTTGTCAAACTAATGTTTTATGGTCGGATAACTTGTAGGAGACTTTGAATTCACGTTTATATGATAGAATAAGAATGAATTGATGATGATTAGGTGTCTAATATGTGGAATGTTAAGAATTGGATAATAGCCCGTGTTTGATGCTAAATGTTATTTTGAACTTGTTGATTCTTGAGTTGATCGTTGTTAATGTTGATTGTTGTTAATGTTGATTGTTATTAACGATAGTTGTTGATGATGATTCTTTGATGATTTTAAATTGATAGTTGGTGATGACTTTTGTTGAACGTGACTTGTGAATTATGAGGTGAATGTGTTTCTTTTTGGTGATAACTATTTGATGAATGTTTGGTGATAAACATGATTATGTTTTGTTGTTGATTATGATGGTGATGAATTATGTTGTTAAATTACTACATGCAAATGATCGTGATATTGATGGTGAATGCATGTATGCAAAATGAAGGTGAAAATGTTGGTGAATTTGTTCTTGAACATATGCATAGTGTGTCATGTGTTCATGCATCATAAGTATTAGGATATTTATATCCAATAAAGGTGATTTAGGATGTTTACATCCAATGAAGGTGATTAGGATATTTATATCCAACAAAGGTGATTTAGAATACTTTGTATTCAACAATAGTGTTTATGATACATTTGTATCTAAGGTGACGAGCTTGAGGTGACCGGTACCACATGCATAGAGTCGTGTCTAGGCGCATTGCATACATTCGGTGAAGTTGTTAAATGCATCATATTTGATTATGTGTTTGGTGAACCATGGTTATTTATGTGCATTGGTTTGGTGAATTGTGTACTTGGTGAAATTTGGTGAACATATGAGATCTGTACTTGATGATGTTTGTAACTCTCTACTTCTATTAAAGCGATAATTATTCAAGAAATAGACATTACGTTCTCCAAAAATCTCCAAACATGCATATTAAAATTTCTCAAAAACTTCTCAGCGGATAAATAACATACATCTCCAAAATAGCCATAGTATAAATATCAAATACAACATCAAATAAACTCCAAAAATCCACATATGGATAAAGTCTCAACAACATAATCAATCTAAAATAAATACAGACCAACAACATACATCAAAGTCTATACTAAGACCCTAAATCAAATAAACAGAGGAAGCTCTCACTATCCTCAAGCACACACCAAGCAAGCTACAAACTATTCTTGCACGTCGTCTATCCATTCATACAAATAGGTAGGCGGTCAACCGCAGACCACTGGGGGTTAGCTTCACATCATCGTAATCAAACGTAAACAGACATAAGCATTCAAGGATTCATGCATAACACATATACATGCTCAACATTCCTAGAATACTATCATCACATATATATTACCCCAGCTCAACATTAATCATGTTATCGTACTTCTATCACAACACATCAAGCATATTCATACCTTAAATCATCATCAAGATTCATCACTTAACAACATCAATCAATATAAGAATTACCCACCTTATTCATCATTTAGCATAATTAACTCAACAAATACAATTCAACATTCCAAAGTTACAAACAAGGAAATTATCGTCACCAAAAATATCACTCAATCACATACATATAATTCACACTTCATCATTTCACCAAAATAAACATCACCATTTAAAATCACAAAGTGTACAAGTATAACAAAACATCATCAAGTACACAATCCACCAAGTTCACCAATGTACATAAACATCTATGCACATATTCAACTAAAACACATAATTCATCATTGTCATACCCCAATTTTTGACATAAGATCCCACGTTCATACGCCATTTGACCCTGATTTAGTCTCTGACTTTTTAATAAAAATTTTGGCAGAGAGGTATTTTTAAATACCTCATGTTTGGTTTCGAGTCGGGCCCTCTTCTCTCTCTATTATTTTTTAGTTTTATTAGTTTTTTATTATTTGTTTTTTTTATTAAACTTTATAATTTTAATTTTAATTCTAATTTGAATTTATCTTTTAATTAGTCATTTTTCCTTTTTTTATTTTAGTCACTTTCAGTTTATTATTTTTTTGTCCAAGTCCAAACAGTCCGAAAATGATCCAATAGTGTCCAAAAAAAATTCTGAGGTCCGTTTCTTTGTCTCCAAGCTGCGCCACAATCCAAGGCATGAGATCAGGGTTAAACGTGTTTACTTCTTGGAGAAGTTCTTTCAATCTTCAACACAACCCTAATGCTATAAAACCTGTATAAACATTAGACAAAAATTCACCAGAAAACCCAATTAATCGTAACACAATTCTACAGCCAAAAACAACAGTTTTTCGCCCAAAGAACCTGTTGAAATCATCACAGCAACAAACAATAGTGTTTCTTTCCCAAATTTCCATAAACAAACCCCAAACATCACTGATCCAAACTAACACAAGTCTCAAAACCATTGTCACGAATCGGTACAACCAAACCTCAATTCACGCACATCACAACACAAACGACAATATGTCGTAACACAGATCCAATTGTAAGTCAGCAACCAACTCTAAATCCGATCTGAATCGTCAACGGAGGCCAACAAGTATCACAAATATCTCAACCGAATCAAGATCCAAAAGTAAAAGAGGTATAAAGATTTTTCTTTTCTTTCTAGATCTAGGTTAAACATTGTTTGATTTAAAAGTTTTAAACCTAGATAAGAGAGCGGAGAGAATTTTTTTTGCAAATGAATGAAAAAGGTAGGTAGGCTTATTTATAGGGCTTGCGTAATCACATACACATGGGTGCACAGTATAAACATGCACCCTCATCTCCTTTTTTATGATTTTTAATCCAAGGCCCATGCTGTTTCATTATGGGATTTGACCCAAGCTGTTTGATTTCAATCAAACGGCTGAGATCTGATCCCCAGGCTCATCTCTGCAAGGCCCACGCGCCCCTCTTCATTTTAGGCCCAGTCTACACCATTTTTAATTACTGCACCCCCCTTTATTACTATTTACGCCCCCACTGCATCTCATTTTTATTTCGTGCATGCATTTTAATTTCTTTCACACCTTCATTTTATTTTCCTTTGCATTTTATTTTCTTTTTAGTTTGAATTCGTCGTTCTGCATTTTATTTACTCATGCATATTTATTTTCCGCCATTTATTTTGTTGCATATCTATTAGAATGTATCTAGGTCCAATGTATAATATAAATGAGAAAAAGTGTGTGTGTTGTGTGTGTCTGTGTCTTTTATTTCTTTACTGCATTATATATACCAAAAAATGCAAAAAATTAGGTTAGAGATTTTGTAGTGATCCAACGTCACTACAAAAAACCTTCCGCTACTATGGATGTTTAAGGTGCTAAAATCTTCCCTACATATAACTAACCCCTGAACCCTAAATCTTTAAAATGTGGTAATTCGAACTTTTTTCCACTTTCTTTTGAAAATTAAAAGTTCAATTGTGAAATAAAATTAGTGAGTCAAAGCTAACCAAATAGCCTTGATCTCCAAAAAATGACGCGACAACCATTCGCAACATCCACCAAACACATAAGCAATTATGACAAATCATGATATGCGCTTAGACACGACTCCTATATGCATGTGGTACCATTCTTCTCCAAGGTCGTCACCTCATGATACAACAAAAACATCATTGTCTACGACTATAATCAACGGCTATATGGATACAAGTATCCGGTCAACGACAATATGGATATAACATTCGATACGACATATGATGCATGAACATATGACTTAATCAACCCATGCATATGTTCACAACAATTCTACGGCTATAATCAACAACTATAATCAACGACTATATGTATATACATGCATTCATCGCCAATCACATCCAAATTAGCATGTATAAACTCACCATCAACAATCAACATCATTTTCATGTAATAATTCAACAACATAATTCATCATCATCACAATCAGCATCAAAACATAAACATGTTTATCACCAATCATTCATCAAATAATCATCACCAAAACAAACACCTTTCATACGTGCAAGCACCACAATTATAATCATCAAATTTGCATATAAGAAATCAACAACATAATTCAATACATGCAATGACCATATCCAATATTAACATTAAGCATGTATAAATTTACCATCAACAATCGGCATTTAGCATATTCACATCAATATCAACAACATTACCACAAATCAACAACTTCATGCAATTTCTCACAATCAAAACAGAGGAGAAAAACACATCACATCATGATAAACACCATGTTCAACACCTATTAATCATTCACACATCTTCATATAATCATATCAAACTATTCACAAAAGATTTGCAAGATATTCGGTCTTAAAGATCATTTTCGACAAAGTTCGTATATCGTTTCACAACTTAAAACAATTATGAAAATTGAATCAAAACTAGGCAACCAAACTCTAATGCCTCAACTATGTATACCCTTAGACTACATATAAGTGCAGTTGAGTATACATGTGCGTTTCACCGGCCAAATACGACGAAATCATAAAAATCACAAAGTTCGTCTCTCTTTATAGTTTTTCACAAGAATGCCATTTTCTAAGCAAAACAAGTTAAAACTCAATGAAATCATTCACAACCATTTTTAGAATTCATGTATTGAATAAACAACCTTAACCTTACCCCTTTCCTTTGAGAAAAATGAGTTTTCGAAAAAATCGACGTTCTTGGACATTTTTCAAAAGCTTGGTTCAATTTCATAAAATCAAGCTCAATCCAATTCATAAGATGTTCTAGTAGGTTAAAGAGTGAAAACAACAATTAAACATGTTGAAAGAAACATTTTAGAAAGCTCGGATCGGCCCCCAAATACCTGAAACAACAAAAACGGGGTGTCCTATTTCTGGAAATCTCGTCGGGCACGCCTATGTCGCCCGGGCGGGATGCACCAGAAGATCAACCCTATTCTTGGTGTTCTCCCCTTACGGGAATCCACTATTTTCAACCCCAAAACCCCAATTTTGATTCCCTTTACCCCAAATTTGTCCCCAAAGTTTGTCTATACATTTATGAACTTAAAAATGCAATCAAAACCATATAAAACTTGAAATCAAAACATCATTCCATCACAAATAATCAATTAACCCATTTTTCATAAAACTTTCAAAAATAACTCAATTTACACTACAACTCCATAGTTAGAAATACCCATGACATCAATCATCAACAACATCTCATAACAATGACAACGCCATCAAATAACCATTCATTCATCAACAATCCAACAACAACAACACCATACTTCACTAATTTTGAGCAAAACACAAAGTATACATACATACATACATACATATATATATATATATATATATATATATATCACTAGCATGTAAATTCAACATCAACAACTTAATTATCCTCAAATTCACATAATCAAACATTGCATCAAAATAAGAGCACGAATTTCACCAATTAAATTCAAAATTAATCACTTTTCACAAATAAGCACTTTTGAATATGAGTAGAAAAGAGATTATAACTTAAAGATTATGATAGAACACTATCCTCCTTACCTCAATTGAGCACAAACCTAGCCTTAGCTTCACTTTAGCTCCTTGAGTCTCTACCGCCTTCTTGATCTTCAAGCTCTTCCCTTGTAACCCTTTTTTTCTCCCTCTAGCTCTTTCTCTCTCTACCTCTCTCAAAAGTTATGTGAAATGAATGTGTAACCTTATTTTCTCTAAAGAATAGAGTTTATATAGGTTCCACAATAATGGGCTTAACCCTCCAAATGTCTCAATGAGCTCAAAGCTCTCATTAACTAACTCACAAAGTTTCTACTCACTTACGGTAAAAAATAACGAATAGTTATCGGCTCTTAACTAATTACCACAACCCACTAGTAACTTAGTAAAAATAATGGTTCCACTTGAAACACTAAAAATAATCCTCACAATGAAATTGATAATTTACCCTTGCTCACACAATGACCAAAATACCCCTAAGTCCAAAATGACTAAAATACCCTTCTAACACCGAATTCTAATAATCCCAACCAAAATACACACAGGGGCAATTAATCACATACAATCACATATAAATAAACAATAAAATAAATCTAACAAAAATTGGGTTGTTACAATGTTTGTTATTTTTGGTGATACTTGTGCACTTGGTGATTTTAATTGATGATGTTTATTTTGGTGAAAATAATGAAGTGTGAATTATATGTATGTGATTGGGTGATCTCTTTGGTTACGATAATTTCCTTGTTTATACCTTTGAAATGATGAATTGTATTTGTTGAGTTAATTATGCTAAATGAGGAATAAAGTGAGTAATTCTTATATGGATTGATGTTGTTAAGTGATGAATTTTGATGATGATTTAAGGTATGAATATACTTGATGTATCTTGATGGAAGTATGATAGCATGATCTGTATTGAATTGGGATAATATTTAGGTGATGTTAGTATTCTAGGAATGTTGAGTATGTATATGTGTTATTTATGAAATCCCTTAATGATTATGTTTGATTATGAATTGTGAACTAACTCCCAGTGGTTGTTTGGTTGGCCACCTTCCTTATCCGTATGGATAGGTAGACGGTGTGCATGAATAGTTTGCTTTGGTTTGGTGAGTTGGTTGTGGATAGCTTGGATGCTACCTCGTTTATCGCTTTTGGTGTCTTAGACTTTAGGGCTCTGATTAGGGGTCGTCTTTATTATTTCTTTATATTATGACTGTTGGAGATGTCGAGACTATGTATTGCTGATGTTATGATGACATGACTACTTGGTGACTTATTTCCGCTACGATGTTTTTGAGAAAGTTGTTATTTATGCATGCTTGATGATTTATTGATAAAGTAATATCTAGATTCTTGATATGCACGTATCATTATCGTAATTTATCACTTTTAGAGTTTAGGGTGTTACACACATAAACCGGCGTGCTCCTTTAGGCGCAGAGCCGTAAGACGGTATAAGTTATGTCACGTGTTAACATGCGATTTGTCTTCTGATCGGTTCAGAATAATAATATATGTGTTGTTTCAGTTTGATTCTTGTTGTTAAAATAATCATTATTCATTTCTAGTTGTTGCTAATTTTATATTCTCTCTAATTGCTGCTAATTATTTTTTATTTTTTTTGGATTGTATGATGAATGTATGAAAATGAAAATTTCATTTTTTTTTTTTTAAATCTGAGTTTTTTATGATAAATGTATAAAGATATGATAAAGAAGAAGATGAGATATGAAGAAGATAGTGTCAATTATTTTTATTTTTTTTAAATCAGCAGTAAATACACGCATAGCTTTTTTGTTTTCTTAAAAAACCAATTTACACATGTTGCGTGCCAGGTTCTTTAATGAAGTGCCACATATGCGTTAAAAAAGTCAAAATTTGTAAAAAAAAAAAAAAAAAAAAAAGGATAATTAA
>Ga0228711_1006867_pt1 | contig 16732 bp, 16 predicted proteins | sample MedpolnodulmetaG_2_FD_177996 | JGI IMG/M metagenome (GOLD analysis project Ga0228711, IMG submission 177996) | Root nodule microbial communities from Medicago polymorpha collected in Santa Monica, California, United States - brown nodules | ecosystem: Host-associated > Plants > Roots > Nodule...
AGGGGGGAAGGGGAAAAAAAAAAAAAAAAGAGGGAATGGTGTGCGGGAGAAAAAATTGGGAATGAATCAAATGCCGCCATAATGTTCTATCATATATCACATCCCTATCCAACTCATTAATCTCTAGATCCTTCTAAATAGTTTCTCTAATAGTTTTTCTAGGTCTTTCTCCGCCTCTAGTGATTTGACTACACTCCATCTGATCTACTCTTCTTACTACAAATCTACAGGTCTTCTCTCTACATGCTAAAACCACCTAAGCCAAGTTTCTACCATCTTTTCTACAATAAGTGCTGCCCCAACTCTCTCTAATATTGTCATTTCTAACTCTGACATGTCTAGTATTACCACATATCCAACATAACATCCTCATCTCCACTATGCTTAATTTACTCGTGTTGGTTCTTTACTGCCCAACACTCTGTCCCATACAACATTGCCGGTCTTACAACTGTACGAGAAAAATTTCCTTTCTGCTACTCATTCACGTTTATAAAATCACAAAAGGAAATGTTGTAACATGTAGTAACTTAAACAAATAAAGATCATAACTAACCACAGCATGAAGTTTCTCCATAGGCATCCACTCTCCAGGACCACAAAGGTCGGAGAGGACATTAGCTACGGATGATACTACGTCCTTCTCTTCCAGTTGTTGAAGCTGAAGATTATCAGCATCACGATCTACACGGGATCTTCCTTCTGCCTTCTTATCTGCAGGTAAGAAACCATGACAATCAAGGTTGTTAAACTTAAAGCCAGGATCCAACCTAGGACTGGAGAAAGAAACATGTAGATAGTTTGATCGTAATACAGATTGAAAGGTCATAAAATGCAAACTTGAATATGTATATAAAAATAACATCTAAAGCACACTTAAATTTAATCACCTGTCAAAATGCATAAGAAATTCTCGTGTCAAAAGTCACAAGTCACAACTTAAGCTAAAGTTACAATTTAACAGATTATAATGTAAAGGCTTAAGTTCATGAAAACCCATTAAATTTAAATAAGAAGAAAATAACCTAATTATAGATATATACATAGAATTAAAAGTCAAGAACATAATAAATGAAGGTCATCAAAGAAGAGCGCAAAACAGGAAAAAAAATAGTGGGCAACTCGTGAACTAAGGAAAAAGAGAACTCTAACAAGCTTGAAGTCTGGTATAAAAAAGGCTTCCATGTCTTTATAATTCAATTTTGGATACTACATACCATTTTCAGTATAGGTTCTTTATTTTATGTTCATCATAGCATTCAACAGGATTAAAAATCATATGAGTAAATCCCTATTCAAAAAAAGCCAATCATGACAGAAGCCTCAATCACTATTTAAGTTTCAAAATGGCGCAGTAATTTTGCAATCTATTTTTACCTACACGTGGATAGAGTATGAGATTGGTCTCTCCACAAGGATCAAACAACAGTCTCCCCGCATGTCCTTCAAGTTCATGCCGTTACATTATAGTATAATTAAAAATTCAACATTTTTTCTAATTTTATCATAGTTTAACTTAAGCTAAAACTTTACTGCATTAACCTATCACAGAGAGAAACGTATGAAGTTTCATTAATGACCTAGAGGTCTCCCAAGTCTTCCTCTACCTCTAATTATTGGACCATCCTCCACTTTATTCGAGCTTTGCAAGTAATTTTCCACACATGTCAAACTACTAGAGGCATGAATTTATCATCTTTTCCACAATAGGTGCTATGACTTTCCCTCTCAAATGATTTCATTCCTAATCTTATCCAGTCTTATATGTCCATTCATCCATTGTAGCACAATATTCAATCTTGAATAACAATGCATATCTTATAGCTGGGTGGTAAAAATTTCTCTTAAGCATCAATCGTACCTTTCTATCACAAATAACACCAAAAGTGCCTTTCAATGTCATCCACCCTACCTGAAACCTAAAGTTTACAAATATCTCCCTTTTTTCACAGTCATTTCGTATAATTGACCCAAGATACTTAGTCAATGTGATTTGCAACATGGTATGGTCTCCAAATCCAATTCTCACCTCTAAACCGATAATTATTGTACCTTTTGCTAAACTTACACTAAATATACTTCATCTTACTTCTTCTTAAATGCAAAGCATGTGCTACTAAAGCTTGTCTCCTCATCTCTACCTTTTCATTTACGTCTTCTCTCGACTATCCAATAGACAAATTCAAAAAATAAATTCAATGTAAATACATTTGATTTTATACGACAAAATATGTTAGCAATAATAAAATTGGAAAATTCATCACATGCAAGGAAACAATACTCAGGTGCACAACAAATAGTTTAAGAGTAAAAAACGGAGTGATTGCTAGGAGAAAAAGTGGATAGACAGAAAATGGAAATTTAATTTAACCAAATAAAGTCTACCAATCTGCTATTTTTCACTATAGCTGTAACACTCATAGATGCCACCTAGAATCAGGCAGGTGATGTAGACACTTAAAATGTGAGATTATCACCAGGTGTCAAAATTGGCATATTTAAATATTCAATGATTTTTTTGTTATAATGTGAGTTCAATCGAAAAAGGGGGAGAATTGGCGCAACGGTAAAGTTGTTGTCACGTGACTGAAAGGTCACGGGTTCAAGTCTTGGAAACAACCTCTTATGTAAAAAAAACAAGGCAAGGCTGTGTACAATACACCAAATGGTGGGACCCCTTCCCAGACCCTAGCTTTAGTGCACCGGGCTGCCCCTTTTTTAATGTGGGTTCAATCGATTCAACTGCTGAATCACATTATATTAATATGATGATAATGTATATAAAAATTCAGACTTACACATTCATTCTATCATATTCAACATTAGTAGTTATTTACTCTAAACTCAAATATCAGCAAAAGTAGGATTACAGGACTGCGGATTGCGGGAGGACCACTATTCTATTCCTTCAAATTATTCATTAAATATTTAATACCATATATACATACTAATAAGGGGAGCCTTGGCGCAACGGTAAAGTTGGTGTCACGTGACTGAAAGATCACGGGTTCAAGTCCTGGTAAAAGCCACTTGCGTAGAAAACAGGGTAAGGCTACGTACAATATACCAAATGGTGGGATCCCTTCCCGGACCCTGCACATGCGGCAGCTTAATTATGTTTTTTATTTTAATTTCACAATTTCCTTTTGGACAGTGGCAAATTGAAAGAGAAAGGGGGCAGGCCAAATGTTTGCCCATTATTGAGTTTTCAGTTTTCAGTTTTCAGTTTCACACTTGTTACTAACAGAAATAGTTGTTAGGCTTTAGGAAAATACATAGCCCATGGTTGGGTTTATTAAAGACTTGTTATGTGAAACCCAAGCCCTAAAACTGATGTCTTATTCCCTAAACCCTAAAATTGAAAGGTCCTCTTCTCCTAAAAGAGCAGCCTCTTCTCTCTTGCTGCTGCAAGATGTCATAGCAGAACTGTAGCAGCCCTGCATTTTTCTCTTCTTCTCATCATCTGAAGATGCTGGCCGGAAAATGCTTGATCATGGTCAGAATGTTGCCAAAGTATATTGTAGCATTTCTATAGCGGAACTCCAAGCCCGATATGCTTCTCATTTCGGGACACAATTGCGGCCACAACAGCCACACCACAGCGTTTGAGGACGACCATGCATTGTTCCGCGCCCCACCACAATCGCAACACTATATACCGCTATTGACAACATAGTAGTAGGTTATAATGGGAATAAAATCAATTCCTCATTTAATGTCATTACTCTAAAAATACCCTTCATTCAATCAAGTGGAATGTGAAGACCCTTTACAAATACAATATATACCATCAAGGGTAGATTATGGAAGTATTTTACTTTTGGATCCGGCTCCTTTAAAGTGAACAATTTCACTTTAGAAGGTTAAGTGTGTAATATCAACCGTTAATTAGCAAACCAAAAGTAGATATTGTAGATACATCATAACAAATCATGAGTTTGTTAAAATAACAACCCTTGATTTTCTCACTTTACACTTTACTCACTTTAGAGGATCCATATCCTTTACTTTTTGTATGAATTAAAGAAAATTAAACAAACATAACTAACATCCTCAATTTGTGTGTAGGTAGGTACTTTTGCTTATAATTTAGTTCGGAGAGAGTATCTTTTAAATGGAATATTATACATTAACATAACATGGCTTGAAGAAGAACCAAATAGTTTTTGAATTGTTTGGTCTATGTAATGAGAACTTTTATGCAATGTTGTTAAATAATGGCTAGAGCGCTATTATTGCATACCGAAATTCGAACAAATCGCTATTTGTACCGCAGTATCTGATTTAGAACAAAATATTGTGAAGTATATCGGCTATAGCAGTGTTGCGTGGCGGAATTTGAACAAACTGCTATTCCCCGTGATCCGCAATTGACAGCATTGATTTTAATTAAAGGTTAGCTTGGTTAAATTTCCACTCTACAAAAATTTATAGAAAGTTTAAGTGTGCCAATTTTGACACAGTGTTAACATATACATGCATGTACAACTAATATATTTGTGTGTGTGTGTATGTGATTCCAATATGATAGGCGTGGCCTGCCCTTGGATCACATTTCCTTGACAAACTTCTTTCCCATTGTTCCTCTCACGATGGGTATAGAAAAACAGAGATAGAAATTCCAAAACTATTATAACTTTCTTCTACTCTCTTCCTTCATGCCACAAAGGTTTTCCCTTTCTACGATTAGCATGAACACCCCCTTCTTTCTTACTCCATTTTTTTCCTTGTGTTCTTTCTTTGTCAATTAACCTATAAGAAGTTCTCTCTTTCCTTTATGGGCCGCCACTTCGCGCCACATGTCTCCAAATGTGCTTGGTCGAACCAACCCGGAAGGTTTTCCTCAACCACCTCTACTAGAATAATCGAACAGTTTCACAATTGGATAGCAGCAAACAAAGTCAATGCCTTCACCCCCAGATTCTGGCCATTTAGCGCCTGTGTCCGACTAGGCATGACCATAGGACGACCTCATTTGGTGTTGTGAAAAAAAGCCCTCAACCAATTTGTGGGAAGGATCACCTTCAGCTGCCATCCTTGTCTTCTTTCTGGTGAGATTGCAAGCCAACCGAGTGCTAACTCGGTGCAGGGAAGGGGGAAGGGTCGAGTACGGTTTCAACACGGGAGAAGGAAGATATTTTGTGTAGAAGGGTGTGCCATCATATTCATGGGACCATCTAATCCAACTGTAGTAAATCTAAGTGCTGCAAGTATGTGATAACTTTAATGATGGTAATTGGACGAAAATGACAATTGAAAAATGAGAGTTTTACAAAGTTTCTCTTATTTTGAAATAATGTCAAACATATCCTCACACTCCCCTTTTCCACTACTAAAGAACAACTAAGAGTGCAAAACACCAAAAAATAGAGGGAGGAAACTCAATGTGCATAAACAGAGGGAACCCAAAAACAGAGGAAATTACGGCAAGACCAAGTTCTCCCAGCACCCAAGTCAAAGCTCCAAGTCCAGACATGTAGTCGATAATCACAAAATCAAAGTCCAGATTACCAATCGCAGCACCTCATACTTGACAACAGCCCCGGGCGATGATTTATTCTGGGGTTAATTTACTCGCCCACTAGAACATCCAAAGGGTTAATTTTGGTGGGTTTTCCCGAGGTTTTGGCCTGGTTAGTGTTGGATTTGCCGCAGCATCTAGAATTGGTGTATTTATGACCCTACTAAATTTACGTTCTAACGTGCAATCCTACCTATCATAGTGCCAGCAAAACAAGTTCTGAGCTGGGTTCAAGATTGTTCAGACTTGCAGAATACAAAATTGCACATTCTTACAACCTATCTTCTCGAAGTGGCTTATAGGTACAACTATTTCGAACTATGGTGCCTGTTATAGACAAAAGTATGCTATGTTAATATCATTCAAGTCAAGCTTTGAAGTAAAGGTCTTTGGCCGCATTTTCTACATTTGACCGCAATTCTATTTCTCCGTGAAATCGAGTGTGACACAAACAATATTTAAAACCTTGATTGAAAATACAACAATATCCTCATATCACTGGAATTAAATGTACAAGTGATAGTATAAACTTTGAATATGACATGTATAAAAACTAAATATCCAACTAGAAGGCAACTTGAGCTAGTCATCTTAGGTCATCCTGCAATTAGGCTACAGGAGGTCATATTTATTTATCATCAGCTAATCCCGAGCACATCGGCAGTATAGGCCTAAGAGTACTAAAAAATGCCAGGCCTCTCAGTAATAGGTAACTATGATCTCTAGAAAAAATAATAAAGAATTATACTGAGTGTACATAAGACCTTGCTCTAGACAGTTCTATACTTTCATAAAAAACCTGGTTTTAGAGTCTAGACAATAGAGCCCTACGACATTGGTCGATCCATCATCACACAGACCCTTTGAAATCATGAATCGTGAGAATCACACTGACTCTTCATGATCATAACCCCTCCCCCTATGGAGAAGAATGCAATGTTCAATTATATATATCCTCCAAGAAATATCAAACCTCAATATAGAAGCCGCTACAAACAGTAACAAATACAGGCACAATCGGATACAATAACCATTTCATGATATAAGAACCGTGTAAGCTAACAAAACCAATCATCCTCCTCAAACAAAACACAACATTAAAAACGCTAACAAAGACAACATTCAAGCAAACCAAAAAACCCGAAACAGAAATTTAAAAACCCTAGTAGCCAACACTTTAAACTACAAGTTGAACATACAAAACCTCAACTACACACCCTCACTAGATAACAGGACACACAAACAAACACCCTGTTCGCAATGAAATTCAAAAACAACGAAATTGTAACATCATTCAGCAAATCGAATAACAACCAACATTCACAAATGAACACAAGCTGATAAACCAAAAACCACAATAACATATTCACCAACAACAACATTGCAAAGTCATCATATCATATCATAATTACTATAAAATCCCTTCAAATCCAATCAAGTACCTGGTGCGAAATTTATTCAAACACCGTCTAAATCACAAAACAATCACAGCAATATAAAATCAAATTCAAACTAAATTCTCAACAGAAACTAACCAATTGGTCCCGGCATTGAAGCCTTGCCTCCAGAACCACCATACCCATAACCATCATAACCCTCCCTTCTACTCACCTTCTTCCCACTACTCCCTCCACCAACATCAACATCATCATCCATCTCATACTCCTCCTCATAATACTCCCTCCTCCCTTTCTTCACCATCGCACCGGCACCAGCACCGGCACCGGCACCAGCACCACCAGTCCCAGCAGGCAGATGTCCATAACCATAATGTGGTACAGCAGCCGGAGGAGCAACAGCAGCAGGAGTAGCAACATTACGCCGAGCACCGGCACCACCAAGAATACTCCTCACAGGAAGCAAAAAGTAAAACTCCTTATCACCGATCTGAAGAAGATCCTGAGAATCAAGCTTCACAGGAGCATTACCAGGTAAATGAAGAACACCTTCAACTAAACAACCGTTTTTCCCCAAAACTTCGAGAGCGAAACGACGACGAGCAAAGTCGTAGAAGATACGAGCATGGTGACGGGAGATGTTCATTCCTCCGCCGAGACTTGATAGGTCGACATCGACGGTGGATTTCTTGGAGTTGCGGCCGAGGATTATGCTGTAGGTTTGCATGTAGTATTCAAAATCTTCGCCTTGGAGTTTTGCGAATCCGGCTTCCACGTCGCCGCCGGCGCCGGTGGTCGGTGTTCCCATCGTGAATTGCAGAGAAAGGGGTTTGTGAATGGGATGGGTTGTTTGTGTAATTGAATCACTGTTTCTTTGGTCACATTAAGAGTTCCCCAAATAATAAATAATTGTTTGGACCAACTTTTTTATTTTATTTTAAGGAAAACGCTTTTTATTGGAAATTGTGTAATCAAAACGGTGAAACTTCGGAAATGAACTTTTTATACACAAGATTTTGAGTGTTTGAATGCACTTATTAGCATAATCTTTAAATAGTACTTCCTCCGTTTCTAATTATAAACAAATTTTACTTTTTAGGTTCATTTAATTAATGATGTATGTGATTTACAATATGGACAACATACATCATTAATTGAATGAATCTAAAAAGTTAATTTTACTTATAATTACTAACGGAGGGAGTATGCTAGTATAATTATCTTACAAATGCATCCAATAACATTTTTTCATGTCAATTAATGAATAATCTCTCATTCTCACAATATTAGTTTTGTGCACGATTATAAAGGAAATAATTAATTGTGTTGATTTCAATTGTAATATTAGTAGAATTTATTAAAACACTCTTATTAATTGTAGTTAGTGGAGTAGTTAAATTGGATGAAATTTAATAAATAAGGTATAATAGTGGGAAAAAAATAATATATGCTGCATTGGTATTGTAAAGTGACAATTACTTTGAGAAAAAAAAAACATGTTAAAGAGACAATAATTGTGAGACGGAGTGAGTATGAAAATACATTAGTTCAATTGATGAGATAACATATAATTAGATGCAGATATAAAATAGTACAGTAACAATTCATACTAATTAACACCACTTGAATTCTTGAAATATTCAAACCATTACACACAGGGGCGATTGCTAGTATAGTCAAGGGGTAGCAATGGCTACCCCAAAAAAAATAATTAATGAGTAGTAGGTATGTTATTATATATTTGGCTACCCCAAGTTTAATTTTAGTTGAAATAATTTTGTTTGACTTTATAGTTACTTTTCAGAACTTTGAACTACTTGATCTCGTCTCATAGAAATTGAAGAATCTACCTTTAATAATATTATTTTTATTAAACAAAGAAAATATTACAATAGCAACAAATTTTAATCTGTTACTCTTAGTCCAAAACATATATCATATAGTCCCATCATTCATCCCATTAGTAATGTACCGGAAGACATCTCTTATAGGTCGTTAAGGCAAGGTTTTGAAGTTTGCGGTATTATGGAGGATATTTATTTGGCAAAAAAACGTAATGTAAACGGTGCGGTGTTTGGCTTTGTTCGTTATAGTAATGTGAAAGACGTGGATAAATTGCTAAAAGCCGTGAATAACATCTGGTTTGGTGATTGTAAGGTGGTAGCTAAGGTGTCCGTTTACGATCGTTTTGGTCATAAGCGGGGCGAGGCTAGGGAGCGGGGAGAGGGAGAAAAAATTAACGAGGGAGAAAAAACAAAGAATGAGGAAGGAATTAATGTTGAGGGAGAAAAAAGAAATGTGGCGGGGTTATCTGTTGAGAGAAAAATTATGAGGGTTGTCGGTGGTGGAGGTATTATTAAAGATCAGGGTGGTGGTGTTGTTCATGGTGCCAAATCAGTGGTGCCGGAAAGGATTGTGGAGGTGGAGAAGGAGAAGGAAGTAGGTGGAAGAGATATCGGACATGATGTGGTTTCTAATCATGTGTTTGTACCCAAGTATTCATCTTCTGCTAATGACTTGAGTTGGGCGACTAAAGGAGTAGTGGTGTTTGTTTTAAATGGAGAGGTTATACCCGTTCTACAACGGAGGATTTTTGATGCTGGTTTTGATAATTTAGTTCTTATACCGTTGGGTGCAGACAAGGTGTTCTTACGTTCTCTTGATGATTTGGATGTGACTAATCTTTTTTCGAAAGCGCCGGATTTTTTTGGCAATTTCTTTTCGAAACCTGTAAGGTGGAGTAAAGATTTGTTGGTTCGTGAAAGAGGCGCCTGGGTACGTATATATGGGGTGCCGCTTCATGCGTGGAATTATGACTTTTTTAAGTTGTGTGTAATGGATTGTGGCCGCCTGTTAAGAATTGACGACATAACATTGGAGCGAGATCGTTTCGATTATGCAAGAATTATTTTGTCTACTACTTCTTTGGAAATTATCAATACTCAGGCTCAAATTATGGTGGATGGGGTGTTATTCGATTTCCAGATTATTGAGGAATGGGGTTTTTCTTTGGGTGAGGATGCTTGTTTGCTTGATGAAGAACAAGACGTCGATGAGGTTTCATCAGAAATACCGGAAGTACATGTCGAAGATATTGCATGCGGTGATGTCGATGTTCTTGTGAATCAATTCTCGGAAAATTTGGAAGAGGATGCAGGACCTAAACAACGGCGGTACCCTTCTACTGTGGTTCTAGAGCCAATCTCTACGACTTTGGTAAATTCCCTACCTTCGGCTACAAACCGCAAGGTTTAGAGCCTTCGGTGTTGAGACCTTTTTTTGATGATAATAATGTTACAATTGAGGCGCAAGCTCAAGATGGTTTTAATCCCCCCAAAGAGGACGCTAACGCCGAGGTTGGGGCCAAGTCTAGTAATCTTGTTACTTTTGAAAGAAGAGTGGCGAAGAGAGCTTCCTCTTGCCCACCGACAAAGGCGTGCTCAAAAGCGTCAGGTCCGTGGAGTTTGGAATGGGCCGATAGACACAAGCGTGCTGCATCCGAAGTTAAATTGAATTCAACCTTGAAAGGCCCTGAAAAGTTAACATCAAAAAGGCCATCTCAGGTTCTGAAGAAGAAAGGTAGTGGATATCTGCGTCATTGCGCACAAAATTTAAAACGCATTGCAAGACTTTCTGACAAAGATCGACAAGCGGTTCTCCGGACTATGCAGAGGACTATGAAATAGCAAAGGAAGGTTTCTAATGTTTCTAAGGCCAAGGTAATGTCTCATGAATCTAATAGTGCATCTCTATCGTTTGTTAATAATGATTGGAAACATTGGCTAGCGTTACATGGTGATGAGAAGACGGTTAATAATGATGTTTGTGAATTAGCGCACACTGTTGGTCTCAAGTTTCAAGGAGATAAAAATAATATGTTTGATGTGTTGTCTGGAACGGGAAGGAAAAACAATGGGGAAGGTGGAAATGGGAAATAGGCCGGTTTATTGTGTAGGAGGGAGGAAGGGGTGTCGGTGGCGTTGTTAGGTAGTGATGAAGATAATTTCTTGGAATGTCAGGGGGTTAGGGAGTTTTGAGAAAAGAAGAGAGGTGTGTCACTTGGTGAGGGAGAAAAAGCCGTTTATCCTTTGTGTTCAGGAAACTAAGATGTCTGTGATTGACATGAATTTGTGTAAATCAATTTGGGGAGGTGGTCTTGTCGATTTTTCTTTCCAACTCTCCGTGGGGGGCTTCAGGCGGTATAGTTACGATGTGGGATACCAGAGAGGTAGAAGTGTGGTCCTCTATGTCTTTTGAGCATGTTTTGGCGATTTCTGGGTGTTTTGTAAAAACGGGTGTATTGTTTACTGTGTTCAATGTTTATGCTCCCTGTGATTCTGTTCGACAGCAGGTGTTGTGGAATAATTTATCAAGCCGTTTGCATATTTTATCCGATAACAACGTGTGTCTGTGTGGTGACTTTAACGTTGTCCGGTGTCTGGATGAGCGGCGCAATATGGGTGGCGTGGCTAGACAAGGTGGGAGCGCTACCTACAATAATTTTATTGAGAACAATTTTTTGGTGGATCTTCCGCTTAGGGGCCGCAACTTTACGTGGTTCCGAGGTGATGGGAATTCTATGAGTCGTATAGACAGGTTTCTGCTATCTGATAGATGGTGTTTGACTTGGCCTAATTGTTTTCAGATGGCCTTGGCTCGAGGGGTGTCAGATCATTGCTCGTTGGAGCTTTCAGTTGATGTTGAGAATTGGGGCCCTAGACCTTTACAGATGTTGAAATGTTGGGAGCTTCTTCCTGGTTATAAATCTTTTGTTTGTAATAAATGGCACTTGTTTCATGTGGATGGTTGGGGTGGTTTTGTGTTGAAAGAAAAATTTAAACTTATCAAATTGGCTTTAAAAGAGTGGCATCAAAATCACGCACAAAATTTACCAGCTAGAATTTTGGGTGTAAAGGATAAATTAGAAGTATTGGATTTGAAAGGGGAGGCCGAGGTTTTATGTGAAGATGAGATTGAAGAGTTGCATGGGTTGACGGAAGAGTTGTTTTCTTTGGTTCGTATTAATTCTAGTATTTGTTGGCAACAGTCAAGAACTCAATGGTTATGGGAAGGAGATGCAAACTCGAAGTTTTTCCATAGAGTTATGTCTAATAGGCGGCGTAGAAATTCAATACCTTTTTTTTCTTGTGAATAGCGTTTTGGTGGAGGGGGTTGACAACGTTCGCAATGCGGTATACAGTCATTTTTCAACACACTTGCAGAGGCGGCTCATGCAACGGCCTAGTATGGATTCTTTACCTTTCCTATCTCTATCCACCGGAGAGGGGGCGGCTTTGACCAGACCTTTTTCGATGGATGAGGTGAGGAGGGCGGTGTGGGATTGCGAGAACTATAAAAGTCCGGGTCCTGATGGGATTAACTTTGGTTTCATAAAGGAGTTTTGGGACATTATGAAGGAAGATGTTATGCGCTTTATAGTGAAGTTTCACCAAAACGGTAGGTTGGCCAGAGGAATTAACAGTACGTTTATAGCTTTAATCCCAAGGTTGATAATCCTCAATGCCTCCATGACTTTCGACCGATATCGTTGGTGGGTAGTTTGTACAAAATTTTGGCTAAGGTGCTTGCTAATAGACTCCGTGGTGTGATTGGTTCTGTTATATCGGATACACAGTCAGCTTTCATAAAAGGCCGTCAAATTCTTGATGGCATTCTGGTGGCTAATGAGATAGTTGATGAGGCACGCAGGTCCAAGAAGGAATTAATTCTGTTTAAGGTTGATTTTGAAAAGGCATATGACTCTATAGATTTCGAGTATTTAGAAGATGTGATGAAAAAGATGGGTTTTCCAACTCTTTGGCGTAAATGGATTAACGAGTGTATCAGAACGGCTACTGCTTCTGTCTTGGTAAACGGGTCTCCTACGGATGAGTTCTCCTTGAGGAGGGGGTTGAGGCAGGGCGATCCCCTATCGCCGTTCTTGTTTCTTTTGGCGGCGGAGGGCTTTCATGTGTTGATGGAATCTCTGAAGGTTAATGACCTGTTGGTGGGTTATAAGGTGGGTCGTAGCGACATGACAGTTGTTTCTCATTTACAGTTTGCCGACGACACTTTGATTCTGGGTGTCAAATCTTGGGCCAACATCCGTTCTATGAGAGCTATCCTTATTCTTTTTGAAGCTTTATCGGGCTTAAAAGTAAATTTTAAGGTGTTGGAGGTTAGGAGGATGATGATAGTATGTGGTTTAGGGTGCTGGCAGCGAGGTATGGTGTAGAGGAAGGTCGTTTGTTGGAAGGGGGGAGAGAGGCTTCCATGTGGTGGCGTGATATTGCCGCTATGCGTATGGAGGAGTGGTTTGAAAACCACGTGAGTCGGTTGATAGGGAATGGGGAGAAAACCGCCTTCTGGACCGATGTGTGGTGTGGTGATGAGGAGTTTAGGGTCAGGTTCAATAGACTTTATGAATTATCGTTGTTTAAGGGGGTGTTGGTGTCAAAAATGTGTCATTTAGGTTGGGGGATGGACGGTGAGGCGTGGAGGTGGAGGCGGAGGTTGTTCGTGTGGGAGGAGGGGCTGTTGGGGGATCTAATTTTATTGCTTCAGAATGTGAATTTGCAGGTTGATAATGCTGATAGATGGCGTTGGGCACTAGAATCGACGCATACTTTTTCTGTTCGAAGTGTCTACAAATATCTGACTCATCAACCTCCGTTAGTGTCTTCGGTGGATGCCTCCTCCCTATGGCATAAAGATGTGCCGCTGAAGGTGGTGCTCTTTGGGTGGCGCTTGCTCCGCGATAGATTACCCTCAAAAGACAACTTGTTCCGGCGTGGTGTTATTGATCAGGCTTCCAGGCAGTGTGTGTCTGGATGTGACTCTTTGGAAACATCAAATCATTTATTTTTGCATTGTAATTTGTTTAGTTCTGTTTGACAATTCATTTATCGGTGGCTAGGCTTGTCTATGGTTGCACCCTTTCAGGTGTCGGATCATTTTAATCCGTTTAGCTGTTGCGGTGGCACCTCAAAGGGCCATCTATCTATTCTCCAGGTTATTTTGTTTGCAGCAAATTGGGAAATATGGAAGGAAAGAAACAATAGGCTTTTTAATGTCAAAGAATGCTCGGTTTATCAGGTGGTTGACAAGATTAAGTCGCTTACCTTTATGTGGTTGAAGGCGAAGTATATTTCTCTTCCCATCAATTACCATGGGTGGTGGCTTAGTCCCTTTACCATATTAGGCATAGGCTAAGTGTTTCTTTTCTATTTATTTGTTAGCTCTGTACAAGCAATTTTTGTAAATATTGGCTTAACTCTGTTGTCCTTCCCTTAGTGCGTTTTTTGCTAAGGAAGGCTCCTTTTGTGGAGGTAATATAATTCATTTTAGCTTCTTCAAAAAAAAAATATTATATTAAAATTATAATATTATTAACTTATTAGTAAATATATTTGGACAAATTAAAGGAAACAAGGCTTTATTTACATTAAAAAGGACATTGCAAGTCACTTAAACTTATAGGTCGTTATGGATGAATTTGAGTCTTTGAAGGATTGTCGAGTTCGACTTTCATAAATAGCTACAATCAGTTTTAATTTCTTTCATTGTTAATTTTTACGTACAATCATTTGTTCCGTTGTTGCTTTTTTTGGTAAAATCCGTTGCTTTTGCATTTTTGGTATAATCCTTTTTTATTATTGCTTTAAGTGTATTTTATGAAGTACATTTTATATAAGTAATATTTATTGTGATTTTTTTTATTTATTGGTTAAATCCACAGTTGATGTTTTAAAAAAGAAGTTATATATGCCCACCTCAAAAAAATATTGTTAGCTTCGCCGCTGATTACACAACCTATAATTGTCCCTCTAATCTTAGACCCAAATTCTCACACAAAAATATGAAGAAAGTGTTTTCTTATGGTTTTTGAGAGATTGATAGTATAGAGAAAAGTGATGAATAAATTTAGTTGTTGGAAATAATGAGGGGAATTAATATTTATAGGTCGAGGGTTTAAGAACAAAAGAAAGTTGGTTTTTAAGGAAAATACACGGTCTGAATCGATTCAACGAAAGTCTGAATCGATTGAGGGACTAAAATGTGTTATGGGCATCATTTGAAGATTGAACCGATTAGATGATCATATATATGTGACGATTGAATCAATTCACATTGTTTCCTACATGTTTTGAGTCGATTCAAAAGTGCCTTAAAACTCTATATTTGAACTAATTCGATTCAAGTTGTCCTTTGTGACATTTGAATCAATTCACAAGTGTAAGAGTGCAAAATATAGTTAAAAAAACACACTAAGTTTCTACACTTTGTAAAATATGATTTCTACCTCAAAGTAGGTTCAAAACATGAGTTTAGAAAAAGTTTTATGCATGCAGAATAAGTTTATGCAAGGTGAGAATAAGTCCTAAACTTAGAGGGACGAAATGCAATCTAAAATTATCTTAGGAATATGAGACATCACTAAAAATCTAAGATAAAATGTTAGAGACTACAAACCTGGATACAGTAAAAAAAAAATCGAAAAATTGAAGAGCATTACCCAAAATGTTGTCACCTCACTACTGACATTCTATGACGATGAGATCCCATGAGGATTCACAAATTCAGCGATTCCACTGCTCCTGCAAGCCTACATAGGTAATTTTGATGTTCTCAGGGTCCTTGTCGACCAAGGAACCTCGTGCGACATCATGTACTCTATACTCGTTAAGCCACTCTAGCTAATTGAGGATAATCTTGTCTCATATGCGGGATCAAACCTACAAGGTTCCAATGGCTCATCCACAAACCATGGGGATATGTCAAGCTACTTGTGACCTTCAGAGAAGGATATTCTAGGAGAACTGTGAAAGTTCAGTTTCTGGTCATGGACTGCAAGTCCCTATACAACTGTATCATTGGGAGACCATATATGGTTGAACTAGTAGTTGTATTCTTAGTTGTGCACTTGAAGGTTAAGTATCACACCAAAGATGAGGTGGTAGGAACTTTGCATGGAGACATTGAGGTTGCGAGGAACTACTTCCTGATAACCAACAAAACCAAAGCAATGTCTTCATGCCTAAAACCCTTTTAAAGGGTATAGAAAAAGAAAAAAGCATTTGAGATCACCTCTGATGTTAACATAGTGGAGCTCGATTCTAGTTTATACAAAATGGACCCGAAAGAGCAACAAAAAAAAAAAGGTCCATTGAACAAATATATCTTGAGGCCTATTCCAGATGGTGACTTTGAGCTGGTTCCATTGGGAGAAGAACCTTCCAAGAACATGAAGATCGGGAAAGAACTCTGAGAGCTTGTTCGAGCATAGTTATGTGTGTCTAAAGGAAAATGTCGATATGTTCGCTTGGAGCACTAACGATATGCCCGAAATAGATACAAAAGGTACTTGTCACCAGTTGCCCGAAATAGATACAAAAGGTACTTGTCACCAGTTGACAATGAGTTCTAGTTCTAGCATTGTAGCTTAACATCGTAGGAAGCAACCTCCGGAGAAAGCAGAGGTTGCAGAAGGAGTTGTAAAATACCTCTTATAGATTTATGAGGCCAAGTACAGAACTTGGCTCTCCAAAGTTGTACTTCTCAAAAAAATTATGGAAAGTGGCATATGTGTGTTAACTATACTAATCTTGATAGAGTTTGCCCTAAAGATGCACATCCTCCTCCTAACATAGATAAACTAGGTGATAACTCTTCAGGTTTCAAACTATTATCATTTATGGAGCTTATCATGGGTACAAATCAAATGTCCATGGCCAAAATTGACAAAGAAAAAATAACCTTTATGCTGAATCAAGGAATTATCACTACAACGTAATGCCCTTCGGTCAGCATAAAG
>Ga0228711_1006874_pt1 | contig 16721 bp, 9 predicted proteins | sample MedpolnodulmetaG_2_FD_177996 | JGI IMG/M metagenome (GOLD analysis project Ga0228711, IMG submission 177996) | Root nodule microbial communities from Medicago polymorpha collected in Santa Monica, California, United States - brown nodules | ecosystem: Host-associated > Plants > Roots > Nodule...
TAGATTTTGAGTTATGATGAAAACACTCCAAGTAGGTCTTGGTGAAATTTTACGAAAATTCAGCATAACTATTTCTAAGTCAACCCAAAACTTGTGGATTGTCTCAAAACTTCAAAGCTTGTGTACTATGAGTTCATTTATAGGGTTTAAGAGTATTTAGCCTATGTTGTGATGAGTCTAACTTTGTTTTGTATGAATAACTTGATAGATGGAATATCACATGAAGGTATGTATATATGTTGATGAATTACTATGTGAATGAATATGTTGAATTAACATGATGATTATATGATGTTGCAATTAAATGATGAATTATTACATGAATGTTTATATGTTGATGAACTATGATATGAAATGCATATGTTGAATTAACTTGATGAATATCTATAAGATTATAATATTGAAGATGTACGTTGTTGTTGATGTTGTACATTGTTGTTGTTGTTGTCGTGGTCGTTGATGTCGTACGTTGTTGTTGAATAAGTTGTTGAGTCCATGCATACTCATAAAGTTGGGGGCTTATGCCCTGTGAATGTTAATCATTCAAACACGTTGTTTTTAGGAGTTTATACTCCAGCGTTGATTTTAGGAGTTATTTGCTCCAACTTTAGGAGTTTATTGCTCCAGCGTTGCTTTTAGGAGTTTGTTGCTCCAACGTTGATTGGTACCACATGCATACTGCATAGTCAAGTTGTTGTTGTGTCGTTGCATTGTCGTTAATGTTGAGTTGTCGTCGTCGTTGTTGTCGTTGATTTAAATGCTAAGTGACAATAAATGAAGCGTATGTGAAACGTTATTGATAATAAGTATACATGAACTATTTTTGTTGTTAATTATTGTTGTTTAGGTTGTTAAGTTCCGTTGATGAATTATATGCTTATTATTATTGAATGTGAAATCTCACCCCTTCTGTTTGAATGTTGCCTCTACGTGGGTAACGTGCAGATAACGAGGATTAACTGCTGATGTGAGTTGATTCTCTTGCGCGTCGTCTTAGGGTCGCTCTGATACGTAACAGGATGGAGATTTTTGCTTTGCTTTCCATTGTTACGTATTGTTTTATGAACTATGTTGTTGAACCTTTTTGGATTAAGATTTTCCTTTAAGTTATTTATGTTGAGGCCGTAGTGCCAAAGATTGTTGAACAAAGTTGTTGATTTTGAAATAATTTTCCGTTGCGATATAAATGAATTTTTTACAGGGTTGTTTTTGATAAATAGTAACTTTACTCTATTTATGTTTTAAAAGTAGTGTGACATTCCGTTTTACGTTGAATACTCTGATTATTTGTACTATTTACATTGTTGGGAAAACGGGGTGTTACAGTGGGTCGTTATTGAGTTGATGGGTAGAGTGATTTGATTGCCATAAGGGTGGCGTGGTCCTGAAAAATTAGCCCTTTGTTACTCACGATGCTCCTCGGGCCGGACTCCCCATTGAGTACTATCAAAGCTCTGGTTGTTGGGGGGTAGCGGGAGTAGGTCAAGTATATAATGTGAGAGATTTACACTTGAGGGAGATATTATTGGGTTCGAGTGTGAATGGTTAAGTCTCGCATCAAATATGAATGGGAAAAATATCGGATGTATAAGAGAGTAACCCATGTCTAATGCCTTAAGATTTTGGATGAAAATTTGACATATCCCTCTCTTGTGGTCTTGAAGCAATGTTTTCTTGTTACTCTTGATGCTTCACCAGACTCCCCACAAAATCGATATGGTCTGTTCAAAATATTTAAGTGTGTGTTTGATTTGCAAAAGGATGGATACTGGATAGAACAGTACATGACAAGTGTCTAAGTTACAGGACAACTTTTTGTACTCTCCTGTGTTTGATAAATGGTTCACATAACAGGCAGTTGTGTACTGTACCTTGTTTCATATGTTAATTTACTGGACAAAATAATACAAATTAACTATAATATCGTTTATGATGTGAAATGTTTGATTTGCACTATGTAAAGCTTATAAAATAAAAGTTTTGAAACTTTTCAACTATTTTATTTATTATTATATTATAATAATATTATTAACACACTTGAAAATTATTTAATAAATTTATTAATATACCAAAAAAAACTACTTTTGGTTTAATCTAATTATTTAAGTCACAAGTCTAACATGTTACATGTTATAAGACAACTTTTGGTTTAAGCCAATTTTTTTGAAAATTTGGTCTGACATGGTATTCTACTTAAAGACCTATTTTTATGTTTTCAAACAAATAATCTAACATATCTTTAAATAGACTAACGAGTACTGAACCAAAGAAATTAAGTTATATTTTGAATCATACGATGAGCTTTTTGAGAATATGACTTTTATGATACCATATTTAAATTCTATTTTACAATAATACATTTAATTATATCAGAAATGTATGTATGCTAGTATACTTAAATTATTAAATAGGTAAGATTTAATACAATTACTTACATAATATAATTTTTAAATAATGATTTTTGACTATAAATCTAATATAATGATAAAGGAATAAAAAAAGATCAATCATTAATATAGATGAGTCTAGCGGGCGAGGTTGGTCTCTTATAATATAAGTATGAGAAATGCTAACTTGTACTAGGGTACATGTTAATGAATCTAAAATGGAAATTTTGTTTAGAAAATTGTGTCAGTTTATACTTCTAGTTTTAGAGATTGAAAATTAATATTTTACAATAAATATTTACCATTTATCGAATCTTTAACATGTGCCCTAAGGATACAAGTTAACATGATCCAATAAGTATTAAGTTGCACATTTAATTTTCAACTTCGAAGAAGATTACTTCGTTTAGAGGGCACTATGGAAAACTGAACAAAATATTTTTATTTACTTAAACATGTTGATGTGATACGCTTAAACAATTTTTATTGTCGTATTCCTAAAAATATATATTGTCTTATAATTTAACAATCTTAGTTAAATAGAATTCTAAAAATCTTTAATCTATTTTCCTATAAAAATGTTTTTCATAACTTTGGCATGAAGTAGATTAGGGGTGTTCAAAACCGAATCAATCAAATAGAAAAACTGTAATCTGAACCAACCAAAACAAAATCGCAAAAATCGTATTTGGTTTGGATATACTTGAATATTTTTTACTCAACCACATCTTTTGATTTGCGGTTTTTATTTTACCAACAAAACCAAACCAAATTAAACCGCAACATAAGAAAAAACACTAATCAAACATATATGCCACTTAGACCAATACTCATAAACATTCGATAGAAACTTTACAAAATGACATATATATTTTTTTTGTTAAGTTTCTTCTTTCTTTTATTTCAAAATTTTCAAAATTGTATCTGTATGTCACTTGAACTTTTAGAGAATGATAAAATTTTAGTCTTTTCGTCTATGTAGTTGGGAACATCACTAGATGTAAATGAAATTGTGATGTTGGATGAAATTTAAAACATTGTTGGAGACAATAAAAATTATTGTCTCAGAAAAAACCACACCAACTAATCCAACCCAACCCACATTGGTTTAATTCAAATTTTATTTTAAAAGTCAACCGAACCAAAGCAACCCACATATTTTCTTATGTTGCGGTTCAGATGACTTAAGCTTTATTTGCGAGTTTTGAGAGGAAGGAAAGGAAAGGCTAAGGAGGGGAAGGGAAGGAAAGGGAGGGAAGGGAGAAAGGAGGGAAAACCTTCCCCTTGTTTGGGAGTAAAAGAAACCAACAAGGAAAGGAGATGGAGGGCTTATGTTATAATTTTATTATTTTACCCTTTTTTTTCTCTTACAATGAATACATTGTGTTATACATTGTAATTTATCTTGAAATTTATTCAAAACAACTTATCTCATAAAAAACAAATTATTACGATCTTTTTTTTTATAAAAAAAAAACAGCTTATTTATAAATAAGTAAAAAAGCTTATTACGATATCTTTTTAAAAAACAACTTATTCAAAACAACTTATTTATACAAAATGGTTTATTACGACCTCTTTTAAAAAAATGACTTACTCAAAACAACTTATTTATGCAAAACAACTTATTACGACCTCTTTTCAAAAAATAGCTTATTCAAAACAACTTATTATGATCTCGTTTTCAATATCAGCTTATTCAAAACAACTTATTTATACAAAACAACTTATGGCGTCCTATTTTCAAAAAACAACTTATTCAAAATAGCTTATTTATACAAAACAACTTATTACGACCTCTTTTCAAAAAACAACAAATTCAACACAACTTATTTATACAAAACAACTTATTACGATCTCTTTTTAAAAAATAGCTTATTCAAAACAGCTTATTTATCCAAAACAACTTATTTATACAAAATAAGCTGTTTTTGAAAAAGAGATCGTAATAAGTTGTTTTTCATAAACAAGTTGTATAGCATAAATAAGTTGTTTTTGAAAAAGAGATTGTAATAAGCTGTTTTGCATAAATAAGCTATTTTGAATAAGCTTTATTTGAAAAAGAGATCGTAATAAGTTGTTTTGTATAAATAAGCTGTTTTGGATAAATAAGCTGTTTTGAATAAGTTGTTTTTGAAAAAGAGATCGTAATAAGCTGTTTTGCATAAATAAGCTATTTTGAATAAGCTATTTTTGAAATAGAGATCGTAATAAGTTGTTTTGCAGAAATAAGTTGTTTTTTTGAAAAGAGATCGTAATAAGCTGTTTTGTATAAATAAGCTGTTTTAAATAAGTTCTTTTTGAAAAAGATTTCGTAACAAGTTGTTTTGCATAAATAAGTTGTTTTGAATAAACTGTTTTTTTTAAAAGAGGTCATAAGAAGCTGTTTTTTTATGAATAAGTTGTTTTGAATAAGTTGTTCTTTAAAAAGAGGTCATAATAAGCTGTTTTGGATAAATAAGTTGTTTCGAATAAGCTGTTTTTGAAAAAGAGGTCGTAATAAGCTGATTTGGATAAATAAGCTGTTTTGAGTTAATAAGTTGTTTTGAATAAGCTGTTTTTTGAAAAGAGGTCATAATAAGTTGTTTTGGATAAGTAAGCTGTTTTGAAAAAAAAAATCGTATTAAGCTGTTTTGCATAAATAAGTTGTTTTGAATAAGCTGTTTTTTGAAAAGAGGTCCGAATAAGCTGTTTTGGATAAATAAGCTATTTTGAATAAGTTGTTTTTGAAAAAGAGATCGTAACAAGTTGTTTTGCATAAATAAGCTGTTTTAAATAAGTTATTTGTGAAAAAGAGATCGTAATAAGTTGTTTTGTATAAATAAGCTATTTTGGATAAATAAGTTGTTTTGAATAAGCTGTTTTTTGAAAAGAGGTCATAATAAGCTGTTTTGTAAAAATAAGCTGTTTTGAATAAGTTATTCTTGTCAAAAATATTATAATAATTTGGTCATGTCTAAAATTGGAATTTTGAATTATTATGAGGGAAAAATTGTCAATTTGTATGTTTAACCTCCAAAACCCTCCAATTTGGGGGAACTTTAAAATTGGACAAATGAAACCCTTCAAAAACCCCCAAAACATTTCCCTTGTTTTTTTAAAACTGGCAAACAAGGGTTTACCTCTCCATAAGCATTTTCTTCCCCTCCCTTCTCCTCCAAAACCCAACTTGCAAACAAAGCCGTCTCAAAACCGAACCAAACGGTACCGCAAACACCCCTAGACTAGATGCCTAGACGGTAGGCCTATGTGGATCAAAGGCTCAACTTAGCCTACATACCCCTGATTTTTATAGAGTGGTGCAATATTTTTTTTTTGTTAACCCTTTGATTCTCCAAATTTGGGTTAAAAAGTAAGTAAATTTCTGATCTAAAATTATTTAATCGAGAATCAAATTCACCTTCTCATGAATGATTCAACGCCACTTTAGTCCAATGACTTAGACTAAAGTTGTGAATGAATACAAGATGTAAAAGAAGAACGTGTACTTTATGATCCAGTTGCAAGACAACTAGTCCCAACAACAACAGAAGTAACTTCTCAGAAAAATCCCTCAAATCCTCACTATACTCTTACTATTTACTATTTTGTTTTCAAGTAAACAAACAAGAAACCTTTTACTCACTTTTCTCCCTTACTACTAGTACCACTACTACTCCATGGTACTAATAATTAGTTCTTCTTTTTACCTTGCTCAATTTCATCGATCTTCTTGTTTTCTTGCTATTTACTCCTTCTACTGTCACACACCATTAATTTTCAACGTTGTTGTTGTTGCAGGCAGAGCCTGGAACTTGAATTAAAGGTAGTATGCAACATATTTTACATAACCGTGCCATGAAATTTTATCATAATAACATATTGACTCTGTTGAGCATTTATTGAAAGATTAAATACATAGCTCCCCAACTGCATCAATCACAGCCTTAATTTCTCACTAACTCTAACAACTCTTCATAGTCAAACCAATACATTAAATTTCTTTTTCCTATTCCTCAATAACAAAACTATCTTATTCTTTTTTTAGTTTTAACCTATAGTTTCAATATTTTTGTACCAGGAAATGTTCCATCATCATCATCTTCATCACAAGTCAAAGCTTCTTTCTATTTTCATCATCTTCATCACTATCTTCATAACAGTAACAACTGCCAATCAAACCAAAACTAACTGCGTTCGAAGATGCGGAAAACAATCTGTTAAGTATCCATTCGGATTCTCCGAAGGTTGTGAAATCAAACTAAACTGCAGCATCAACAAAGAACTCAAGATTGGTGAACTAAAAGTTCAAGAAGTGAATTCTGATAGTATATTCATAACTTTACCAGCAAAATGTAACCGTAGCATGAGTTTCATACACCCGCTTTTCGACAAAAACTATGCTCCAACATGGAACAACACGTTCCTTGTACAAGATTGTAATGTTTCCAACCTTAGTGGTTGTGTTATTCCAACTTCGAGTTTTATTGGAAAACAGATAGAAGGTTGTGATGGTTCAAGAAAAAGTGATAACATCACTTGTTTCACGCAGTTGCAGCGTCGAAGAACAACGCGTGAAGATGTTCTTGCGCTTGAAGATTGGAAGAAAATTGGATGCAATTTTTTGTTTTCTGCTATTGCTTTTGATAACAGTAAAGTCGGAGAGGCTCCACTTCAGTTTCAAGTTGTTGAGTTAGGGTGGTGGCTTGAAGGTTCTTCTCGATGTTCTGATGATGCTGATCGCAAGGTGGTTTATCTTGCCAGAGAAAAACAAGGTTTCCGGTGTCGCTGCCACGAAGGTTTCGTCGGAGATGGATTTGTCAACGGTTCTGGTTGCCGGAAAGGTTAGTCCACTCCTTTATTTTAAAATATTTATATTATTCTTGCTTAATTACACATTCATCCTTTTTTTTGTTGTTGAGGGAATTACGCATTCATCCTTGTTTATTTATGGAATAATAATACTCCCTCGGTCCAATAATAACTAAACTTTTTATATATTTTTCCCTGCAGAGTATTTTGTTAGAGGACATTTCCGGGGTTTGCATGCCTAGGAATGTTCCGGGATTTGCATGCCTAGGAATGTTCGTTTAATTTCTTAATTTTTTTTGGGCATAGCTCTCTTTTCTGTACAAAAAAAAAGTTGTATAAATGAAAAGAGAAAAAAATGGTTTTCATAAATGTCACAACCTAAGGATTAAACTGTTTTTTCGTCTCTTAAAAAGAATAGAGCCTAAAAAATAAAACATGATTTTTCCATCCTTTAAAAAAATTCTATTCGTTTTTGGTCTCGAGTGATCATTTTATGTTCATATTAGTGTAATCTTTCAAAAAAAATGTTCATATTAATGTAATGTTGTGAAATTTTTTTTAATTGCAAATAATATAAAGATAGAAACAACTGTGACATTTATGTTTAAGATGTGTCTAAGTTATCTCCGTCTAATATGTCTAATCCATGGATGTCCATGTTATACTAAAAAAGATATGTCAAATTTATGTCTTTAGAGACAAAAAAATGAAAATGAAATTTTTTTTAGGACAAAAACAATCTGTTTTATTTTTTCGAAACTAAAATAAAAATTAGCTATATTCCAATTATACTATTTAGTTACAACTTTGTGCTTCTTTACTCAATTAAATTGAATAATCGCTTAAAATTTTATAACTTTCATTATTTATATGTGTAGAAAAAAAAACATTCACACAATACTAGACCACCAGTAAAAGATAATGATAATGATAATGACAATGATGGCGGCTATAATGGATGGTACTAATCAGTAATAGTAGAACAATGACCAATTGATGTTTGACTTGTGGCTTGTTGCTTTATTCTCTGGCCAACCTGGTTGATTAGAATAATGATAATAATACTATAGTAGTGTGCGTATCAGAATTTAAGGATTAGAGAATTTTAAGTGGGAGAATCTTTTATATATCAGTGTTTGCTTTATCAAAGTCCATGATGATGATATTTGAGTTGTTAGGGGGCATGGTGGTATATTGATTATTTCAACATAACCTTCTCTATTTTGCAGTGAATATAGAAACATAGTCAATGTTCATTTCTTGGTTGTAATATTGTTTGGTATAATCTTGTTTTAAAATTTGAATGGTAACTTGTTGAAGAAAGAATCCTTCAAAAGTCAACATGTTTTGGTGCCTATTTGGATTATTTATAGATCAATATTAGGTAAAGCACATGGCTGGTCTAATGGATTTTTTATTATAAGTGGTCAAAGAGGAGAGATTGGGGATAGATATATTCACCATATGAGGGATTAGGAAATGAACCTGAATACCTATGTATTGACATGTAACATTGAAGTGTAAAACTTCATTGATTTGAGATTAGTAAGCTTATACGTCGATCTTTATCAAACCATCTTTAAATAATATTTATCGTTGATTTGAGATTGGACAGCCAAAACTAATAAATTTGCAGTAAATTTACTGCGTTGAATCCAAATCCGACATTATCGACACATGCTGCTTATCATTTTATGTTTTTCTTCGGACAATAGAAATTGAGTGTGATACAAGTTCTTGAAAAGCAGAAAATAAAGTAAAAATTTGGTTTGACTGAAGCAACAGGGATTATTACTAGATAGATATGGGATCTAAGTTCACTGACTTTGTTGTTCAGATATGAATAATTTAATTGTCATGATATTATTTTTTGTGGCAAGACTTAAAATATTCAAGGTGTAAAGAATCATCTGAATCATATAGTAACTGCAGTACTATTAACTATTTGATTTTTACTTGCAGAAACATGTACTAAATAATAAATATTTGAAACTTCTCTAATCAATTTTTTCTGTGTTTGCCTTATCATCAGTTTCACTTGGGTCTAGCAAATGTGGAAAAGCACTCAGAATTGGTGTACTTCTTGGAGGTACAATCTCAATATTTTCCACCCTAGGACTCATTAGTTTTTATGATTTTCTTTGTTCATGTCTTTTTTTACCATTCTCTCTGTTGCACTCTTTATCTCTTTGTTCATGTAGAATTTTGATCAATACTACTTGATTGTTTGCAGTGATCACAGTTGGAGCCTCCATAACAGCTGTACTGTCTCTACTATGCTACTTCGCCAAACGTCGTTCATCATGGCTGACAAAACAGCTGACGGTAAAGCGTCTATTAAGAGAAGCTGCAGGCAACTACATTGTTCCTCTCTATCCCTACAAAGAAATAGAGAAAGCCACAGATTTTTTCTCAGAAAAACACAGGTTAGGAACCGGTGCTTATGGCACGGTATACGCTGGAAACCTTCACAATGATGAATTGGTTGCTATAAAAAAGATCAGGTATAGAGACACCAACAGTGTTGACCAAGTCATGAATGAAATCAAGCTCCTTTCTTCGGTTAGTCACCCGAATTTAGTACGCCTTTTAGGTTGTTGCATAGAAAAAGGAGAGCATATACTTGTTTATGAGTATATGCCAAATGGAACACTATCTCAACATTTACAAAGAGAAAGAGGTGGAGTACTTCCTTGGACAATAAGACTCACCATTGCCTCTGAAACTGCTAATGCTATAGCATTTCTCCATTCTTCAAATCCTCCAATTTATCATAGAGACATAAAATCTAGTAACATACTTTTGGACTTTAGCTTTCATTCAAAAGTAGCGGATTTCGGACTTTCTAGGCTTGGCATGACCGAAACATCACATATCTCAACCGCGCCACAAGGGACTCCAGGTTATGTTGATCCACAATACCACCAAAACTTTCATCTTTCTGATAAAAGTGATGTCTATAGTTTCGGAGTTGTTTTGGTCGAGATAATAACAGCAATGAAAGTGGTTGATTTCGGTAGACCTCAGAGTGAAATTAATTTGGCAGCACTTGCTGTCGAAAAAATTAGAAAAGGTCGTATCGACGACATCATAGATCCTTTCCTTGATCTAAATAGGGATGCTTGGACACTCTATTCTGTTCAAAAGGTAGCTGAGCTTGCATTTAGATGCCTCGCTTTCCATAGCGACGTGAGGCCTAGTATGATTGAGGTGGCTGAGGAGCTAGATCATATCAGACGTAGCGGATGGGCGACGATGGAGGAAACTATATGCATGGGCTCATCGGTTGGATCCGCGTGCTCATCACCTCGTAGTAATAGAAATGAGAATTTAGTCACACAGAATGAGATATTGGTTGTTCCACAAAAGACTAATAGTTTTTTGCAATCAATAGAGGAGGTGAAGGATAGCTCCCCAGTATCTGTTCATGGTACTTGGTCAAGTAGACCTAGCTCACCTTCAACAAACAGCTTGTTGGGAAACGTTGTTCAGTGACATGTACTTAACGTATGTTTTGTATGACGGTGAATATGTCAGAATCACCATGATTCTGACATGCTCACCGTCATACCAAACATATACTTATTATTTTGGGTGGATAAACATGATGTACATGTAAATCACAAAGACCTTTAATAGTTTTATCTTCTCTTTTGCAGTTATAAGCTATAGCTATTTTAGTGTGTGAATGGGATTAGACTTGTAAAGGAAGTATACACTTGAGTTACTGAGTAGTTACTGTTTCAAAAATAAGCTGGAAAGTAATAACTAACATTTGAGCCTATAATTATCTTGTTTGTAATTTGGTTAGTGAAGGAAGGTTTTTTGTATACTAACTAAGTTCAATTAATCCTTTTAATCTTCTAAAAATATATGTGCATTGTCAAAAGTGTCCTCTTTAAGCTACCAAATATACAACATTGAATGTATCTTGGAAGTATCCTGCAATTTAAGCTTGTTATGAAACATCTACATATCGTTTCAATAATTTAAAAAGGACAAAAAATCATTATGCTAAATTTTGGTTGATTGACCTTTAAGTCCATACCACTAAAAGTTGGCCTAGTATTTTCCATAGTCCTAATCATTGTGCCAACTAAGAAGGCAAACCTACAAAATACCTTTGTCCACTTGGGATGGAAGGCATTCATGTTGTTTTTGGATTTCGAACTGACCCTTCAACTCTGTTTTAGATTCTAGAATGTATTCTTCATTCCAGAGATATGAAATTTTTAATTATTCTGTCTGTTAAAAAAAATTGAATGGACTGTGTTGTCCTTTATTATTATTTTTCAAATATATATTCCTTTTAAAGAGTAGTCAATTTTTTTCTCGTAAACATAGCTCAGTTGATAGGAACAATACATTGTAATCGGTGTTCGAATACTAAATTTCTCGCTTATTCACCGCAAATGCATATAGCCACTGTGTTACTTAAAAAAAAAACAAGTAACCAATTTTTTGAAGAGAATCTGATTGAAAATTATAGCGGAGCTAATAAGTATTCCATTTTATTTTCATCTAAAAAGAAGTATTCCATGGGAACTTGAAAGAACAATAACAATATTCCTAAAAAAAATATTTCATTTGATCTTGTTCTAGTTTTTTTAACAAAATTTTATTTTTTATAGTTTTAATTTTTTTGGTGCATTTATTTTGTTATAGCTAATTAAAAAAAATGGAGGATAAGATCAATTTGTATCGTTTTCTCAAGATTATATTCCAAAATTCCAAATAGTCCAACGTATATAAAATTAACATGTTTATTCACCTTTATAAGGCGAACTCCGACCCCTACATATATTATGCAATGTCTCCATTTACTTTCATATTCTCTTAAAATATGACTTTCTGCATAAAGTTAGAATTTTCTGATAAAAGACGGATCAATTATGAATTGTTAAAGCGCCAAAAACTCAAAAAACAAAACAACGTAAATCTTGGTCTAGAAATCGAAATTTGATTATTTATTTTTTCGCATACACCTCTATAAAAAAAAATACATTGAGGATCTGCAAAAGTTTGTTGCTTTTCGACTATGCCTCAATTTATATTGATTTTTCAACCAAAATGTGCAAAATTGCAATTTTGATCCAAGTAAGCATATACCCACGCATCAAATTTTGTTCCCTAATTTTGTAGGCATGTTTACAACATCATAAGAATATTCACCATGAAATTTTGGAGTTTTTAAACGATGGACGGTTAATTATGAATTGTTTAAGAAATTCGTAATTATGGGAAATAAAAATTCATAATTAATTCTTCCCTCATTTAAAAACTCCAAAATTTAGTGGGGGATATTCTTATGATTTTATAAACATGCTAGAAAAATTAGGAAACGACCCATGAGTATATACTTATTTGGAGAAAAATTGCAATTTCGCATGTTTTGGTTGAGAAATCAAAATAAATCGATGCATAGTCGGAATGCTACAAAACTTTTCATATCTTCTTGTGTATTTTAATAGAGGTGTATGCAAAAAAAAACAAACTCAAAATTCAATTTCTAGATCAAGATTTCCATTGTATTGTTTTTTAGGTTTTTGACGTTTTAAAAATTCATAACTAATTTGCCCCTTGTTGGTAAATTATAATTTTATGCGAAAAGTCATTTTTTTAATGTCCGAAAATGCTTGCAAAAAATTTAATCTCTAGGTCACTTTTATCGACTTTATGTCTCAATTTACAAAGGGTAGAATTTGTGCTTTTTTATTACATAATCATTTTTCAGACTTTGTATAATTACAGGTCAATTTTAACAATTTACTTTTAATTCATTCATTAACGAAAATGTGCAATTGCGATAGATGATTAACTATTCACTTATTTATTAATTTTAACTTTAATGGGGTAGAGGATTTGCTGGAAATATTTTAGGATACAGGTAAAAACACTAATTAACAAACAGTAGAAAAAATTCAAAAGAAAATGATAAAAGAAATAGACTCAATTAACTTATATGTTGGCTTGGTCATTGGACCTAGCTTAATACCCTAAGTGGGTATTATTGAGTGAGTTTGGGATGAGAGATATGAATTCGGTTAATATAGTGTTTTTCTGAGTATGCGGTTTTGTTTGATTGATAAAACAAAACTCGCAAATTGAACTATACCGCACAGTTTGAATGAAAAATTGGCACAAATATATTCAAACCATATGTGATTTTTTTATAATTTTTGGTTTGGGTTTATTCAGTCTGTGATTTTTTATTGGGTTGGTTTGGTTTTGAGCACTCCAACTTAGGAAACATGTTAGCATTCTTCTAAAAAATTAAAACACACAATTAAAAAAAATATTATGCTTGACCAAAAAAAAAATTATGTTTGACTTTGTCAAAAACTTTATGTTTTACTTTTTTATGTTGGTCGGGGTTCGAACCCCAAACCTTACATAAATTATGTTTGATTTTTAAATATGCGCAAAGAAAACGGATGGTTCTCGGTTATTATATATTTTATTAAAAAAATACAAAATTCAATTCCATTTCCTTCTCACTCTTTTCTATCATTCATTTTTATTATGTAGATAAGCGAAATAACAAAGTCCTTATAAACTCACACACATAAATGGAAGTGTCGGGGTTCGAACCCTGATCATGACGTCCAACCTAACAATTTTGATATTTTTACCGGTTGAGTTAGGACTTGTGGACATAATTATTTACTCTCTTTTTTTGGTCAGGTAGCCTAGTGGCTAGAATTCACCTTATAAGGTGAATAAGTGGGATGTTCGGGATTCGAACCCCGGCCCCTGCATATAATAATGCATTGCCCTACCAACTGAGCTATGCTCACGGGACTTTTTACTTATTCCCTTCATTCAACTAATACAACTTACATTTGAACAAATAATAATAATACTATGAATAATTCTTTCAAAAAAAATAATAATAATATGAATAATCTGCATTAAATTAAAATTATTTTATTTTTTATAAAAATAATAACAACAAGATATTCAAGATGGTCTAGTCAAAATAAAATAAAATATTCAAGTTGGTCAACGGAAGATTGAGAATTATTATTATTATTATTATTTAAATGCGTGCACCATCCCACAATCTGGATTTAAGATCTAGGTTCTGGTCTTGTTCATCCATGTGTTGGTTTGTTGGATGCATCTCACGATTTGGAACAAGACTTGATTCGACTGATGTTGTTCAAAAGGGCTAGGTGCGTAAATGCTCCATGTTGACAGTAATTGTCGATTGTCATACCTTAAGGATTGTATCTATCGTGGTTGTCTTACGCGTCGTTGGTAGATTGCGATGTAGCTCTGTCGTATGTTATCCCTCGATGACTACGAGTAGATGTTGGTTTAGCCTTAAAGGGTGTTTATTGATGATGTTTTGAAGGGAATTGTGGAAACTTGGGACGTTTATGTGATGGCAAATGATTCATACATCTATCTAGATGCCCCGAACAATCACTTCGTTTTTTTTTTTCAATTTAATTTTGCGTCCATCCATGGGTTTGGTGGATTGAGCGTGATAGTGGTTGTGTTTGTTTCTCTTTGATTTGTTTTTTTATCACTTTTATGTTAGATACTTTGCCCCCCAATTTTGTACTTTCTTTTCATTTCAATTTAATTTCTATTTGGCCTAAACAAAAAAGCATGCATCATCCATAGTCACACCACTTGGAAGTTGAATGGTCGAACAATTGTCTCATTACAAAATTGGGATTTGAAACACCACTTTAGAAGAATCGGATTGATGTTAGCCAAAAATAGAGTCATACATATTGATACTATAAAATATTTAATTGTTTTAAATAGAATCTATATTTAAGTGAGTCGATCTAATGTGGATATTTAAAAAATAATTCAAAGGTGGACTCTTATATTTTATATCTATATATAAAGAGAGTATGAGATTTTTGGTTGGATATTTCATCATTTCAAATATAATCTTAAACAAATTTGCCTACAATAATGGTAGTTTTTTAAAAGAATAATGTTATATTATTGATGTTATTGAAAAGTATAAAAATTTATCTTATATTTGTTATATTGTTGCCATTGAAATATTATGAGAACAACAAACAGTATTTTGAAATATTATATCTTTAAAAAAAATTGGAAATATTGTAGGGACGAAAAATATATTAACCGGAAAAAAAAACTACTTTGTATGTCAATAGCATGATGAAAGCTTCTTTGATTGAAAATACATCAATTCTTTTGCTACTCAATACATCAAATCTTAAATATTAAAGCGTAAACTTTTATTCAAATGTTGAAAAGAGTTTGAAAAACAACAAAGAGAACACATGAGTCATTTTATTCAATGCAAGCACACTGGTTATGGTGCATGACCATCATCATTGATGACAACCCCAGCAACATCTTCTGGGTCATCCATTTCTTGTACCCTTCCATTGACGACACCCAACCTATGAAACGTTGGATTCAGAATAAAAGCGGCTGTAACCAAAACAGCACCAGCAGCCTTAACTTTTCCGCCAATTTTCCCTCCAAAGACATGTCCACGACTGTCGGAGAGGCAAATGGAGAAAGAGGAAAATGGCGAGACAATGTTCATGGTCGGGGGAGGTACGAAACTACCATCGACAATGAAGTATCCAGAGAGCGATGTCATATTGGACAATCCTTCGATGACATCAAAGGAATCAGACGCGAGTTTGTGAAGGGTAACATCAGTTACAATACCGAAACCACTCAAAATAACGATTCCAGCTTCACGACGCCGAGCCAAGTTGATGAGTGTTTCTACAACATCACTCCCAGCAGCGATCTTAATGAGAACCGCTTCCATAGAAAGATATGTTTTTTGTGACAAAGATACTAACAATGTCATCTAGTATTTATAATTCTGGTCTCAAATGTGAAAACACAATTTAATACCAAATTTATTTTCATATATATGATTTTTATTTGTAATTAATTTTTTTAGTTCTATAAATATATTTTATAATTTAGTAGGTATAAATATACTAATAGATTGTATTCTGGAGCCAAAAATCAAGTTATAAATCTAGGGTGGATGCTAATATTATTTTTGAATTCAACTAACTACTATAAAATTGAAAATCAACAGTCAATGTCATAAATAAATTAGGGGAAAAGTCAATGTATTTCGTTTATTTATGATATATTATTCCAAACAAGTCAACACAAATAAAATAACTAAACATATAAATTAAAATAAATAATCATGTTTGACTATCTGACTTCAATATATGGGCAAAGAAAATGCATGGTTATCTCTTTTGTAATTTACAAATAATACAAAATACAAATTCATTCATTATTAATTTCATTCTCTTGACCATTCAATTAATAAAATGCATTTGAACAAATGATGATGATGATAATAATAATAATAAACTACGTCAAATAAAAAAAATTCAAAAAATTATAACCAAAATATATTCAAGATGATTAGTAGCACGTGGAAAAACGATGAAATATTATAAAGGCGGTAACCCTAGGCTCCGTGAGTCACCGTGCTAGTACTCTTCATCGTCGGATGTGAGGAACTTGTGTGCGTGTGTGTTGGGGGGGGGGGGGGGGGGAGCA
>Ga0228711_1006876_pt1 | contig 16719 bp, 10 predicted proteins | sample MedpolnodulmetaG_2_FD_177996 | JGI IMG/M metagenome (GOLD analysis project Ga0228711, IMG submission 177996) | Root nodule microbial communities from Medicago polymorpha collected in Santa Monica, California, United States - brown nodules | ecosystem: Host-associated > Plants > Roots > Nodule...
GGGGGGGGTTGAATTGTGTTTTTAAATACTTCTTCCTTACGTTCTGAAGAACTGTTCCCAGGTTCAGAGTCTGAAATAGTCCAGAGTCTTAGTGCAGCGGATAAATGTAAGAGAACAGAGAAAGAAAGAACACAAGCAATTAGACAGGTTCCTTCCACAAACCGGAAGTAGTCCTGTCCCCCTTGCACTTCCAAGGAGAGTTCCACTAAAATGTAATGTCAAATTACATTGTACTTTGTCAACTCTGGTGAAGTAGCTTCTGGCGAGATGCTTCTGATAACCATTGCTTCTGATGATCTTGTTTCTGATGACGTGTCTTCAAGAGCTCTATCTTCAGACTCGTTTCTTCAGACGCACTTCTTCAGACGCATTCTTCCAGACGCTTTAAGCTTCAAATAAAATTCCTTTGCTCTTTGACTTGTTCAATCAGAATCTTTATGAATAGTACTTTGTTTTGGATCCTGTACACTTGAACAAATTGTTTAGCATATCCAATTGATAATTTTTAATACCTTGTTATCATCAAAACTCAAGAGGTGATTTTGAGAAACACCCTTTATTCCAACAGCTTCCTGTTAGTATTTTTTGTTGATGGTCCAGGTGGAACAGACAAAACATTCCTTCATCGAAATTTTCATTAACTGTGTATATGTGCATCTTCAAAATTTTCATTAACTGTGTCCTCCATATCCATATTTTGTATTTGTGCATCTCCAAAATTTTCATTAATTGTGTCATTAAAAAAAAAAAAGAATTTAGATTATATTTAATTTAAAATATAAGTCTTAAAAGAAAAAAGAAAAAAAAAACGTATTTTGATAATAGAGTGAGTAACTAACCAAGGGAAAGTTGATTCCTGAGAGACACACATTAGTAGAAGAAGCGGCAATAGGATCGAATTAAGGTATTCTTATTCGCCTAGCATCTTTTTCGTTAATATTATATCATCCTCACCACTCACCACCCTTCTTCTTCTCCCATTCCACTTCACTACCGGTAATTTCCATTCTTCTTGCTTTACCCAATTTCTATTTTATTTTTCATTTTTCCACATCAATTCTTAATTTCTTTCTTTCTTCAATCATTTCTACCACTCTGTCCAATTGTTAAGGTGAATCTCTGATGTCATGTTCTTAATCATTACAATCTGTATTAAATTCAACTCATGCATACAACACAATTACAACAAAACTATTTTATTTTTTATTTTTTTATTCATTTGTTTGTGAGTAAATACATAAATGTATTTGCTTATGATTGATTTTTATATACTTTATAGATTAAATTGGAGAGAGAGTATAATTTAAGGATCATAATGATGATTTATTTGTTGTTTAATTTCTGTTTATGAAGAGAGTGCACTATTATAATGCTAAGTTAATATTTCATTAATTTTTTTATTTTTATGTTTGTTGAATTTCTAATCACAGGATTAAGTTAGAGATTGTACATCATGGATAGACTCAAATCTTCTGCGCGGCTAATGATTGTTTCTGATCTCGATCACACAATGGTATGTTTTGTGGTTTATCATCTTTTTAATGATCCGTTAATATGATGTTTTTCTTGTTGTTGTTAGCCATGAAGCACTGACACAGACACGAAAACCAGACACACACTAACATGTGTCGGATATCACACACACATTCAATATGAAGTTCAATGTTGCAGCGGTTGTTAGTGAACCTGTGATTTGAGTGATCGATACTGTTTCTGATTGCAGGTTGATCACCACGACACAGAGAATAGTTCGCTTTTGAGGTTCAATGCCCTTTGGGAAGCCTTTTATCGCCACGATTCTTTGCTGGTGTTCTCAACTGGCAGGTCGCCTCTACTCTACAAACAACTGAGGAAAGAGAAGCCTATGATAACTCCAGATATAACCATCATGTCTGTGGGAACTGAGATTACTTATGGAAAATCGATGGTTCCCGATGATGGGTGGGTTCAAGAATTGAATCAGAAATGGGACAAGGACATTGTCATTGAGGAAGCAAGCAAGTTTCCTGAACTTACTCCTCAGGTATTTTGAGTAGGTATTCACTGTGATTTGATTGGTTATTGTTTTCTGTGAACCATGGTTCAGGAACTCGCTCGCGCATTTACTTTGAGTTATTTGATTGTTACACTATTAGTTTGACGTGGCAATGTTTTCAATTATGTGGTTTGATTCATATTTTGAATGATCGGTACTGCAGGCAGAAACAGAACAACGGGCACACAAAGTTAGCTTTTATGTAGAGAAAGACAATGCTAAGCAAGTGACAGAGGCTCTTTCTAAGATTTTGGAACAGCGTGGGGTAAGCTATAATTCATTAATATCCATTTTACTCAGAAACGATTTCGTGCAAAGCATGTGTATATATGTTGGATTTTCCGATGTCTTACTATGCATGTGAAATATTGTATGTAGTTCCATAACATTGCGTAATTTTTGGCCAGTTGGATGTGAAAATAATATACAGTGGAGGAGTTGATTTGGATATATTACCACAAGGTGCTGGCAAAGGTCAAGCTCTTGCCTATTTGCTTAAAAAGTTTGAGACCGAGGGAAAGCTACCTGGTAATACTCTAGTTTGTGGTGACTCCGGAAATGATGCCGAGCTATTCAGCATTCCAGGAGTTTATGGTGTCATGGTTGGTAGTTTAACATATTTACCAACCATATTTTCAGTATTTTTTTTAACAACATATTTTCATTAGATTATTAGTCTAAAATTGGGATTGTCTTTGCATGCTGCATCTGTTTCTGTTCATTGGGTAGGTAAGCAACGCCCAAGAGGAATTGCTGCAGTGGCATGCCGAAAATGCAAAAGATAACCCTAAGATTCTGCATGCCTCAGAGCGCTGTGCATCTGGGATTATACAAGCCATAGGTCATTTTAACTTGGGCCCAAACCTGTCCCCAAGAGATGTTTCAGACATTGGACAAGAACAGAGTGTTGAAAATGTGTCTGCAGTTCATGAAATAGTGAACTTTTGTCTGTTAAGTGAAAAGTGGAGACGTGCAGAAGTTGAGAACTCGGAGCTGTTTATTGCTGCTATAAAGGCATCCACTGTATGATTGATATCCCTTACTTTTACAGATTGCCTATTGTATGTTCTTTATGCATTAACAAACTCCTGCGTATTTGAAATGTAGTCCAAAATTCTTTTTACTAAATCATTCCTTTTTGGTGCATTTTTTTATTTTATTTTCAAGTTTCATGGACTAGCAAGTTCTGAGTTTACAAACAGGAAATTGAAAAGCAAAATCTGATATTAGTAACTTTTTTTTTTTGTTTTAATCTATATCTCCCGAAGGACCGCATTTGTGCAGTTTTTACATGCCTTGATTAAGCTTTAGCAAGTTCTGAGTTTACAAACAGGAAATCGAAAAGCAAGATCTGATATTAGTAACTTTTTTTTCATCTATATCTCTCAAAGCACCGCATTTGTGCAGTTTTTACATGCCTTGATTAGACTTTAGATACATAGCTCACTTTGCTTTGGTAATATTTTCTACTTTAGTTTGTACAAGTTGTTGATGAATATTATCTTGTTTTGGCAATCGGCATCCACTTCTCTTTTCCAGAATATCTTTCATCAACAGATATTAAGTTTTATCATTAGTTATTTTTTATGAGGAAGTTTTATCATCAGTATACATAATACATGTCTAATTGGATATTCTACATTTTGTTATATATTTGACATTCTTGCTAAATTGTTCTAAACTGTTCTAAACTGTTCAACCATTATAACAATTCGGAATAGACATTTCCATGGGTGAACTGCACTAAAGTTTATTAAATAAAATTTGCTTAAAAGCTAAATTTTATGACCTTCCTGCCATAATTATTTGGTGTTTCGTTTTCTCTTTTCTTGATCTGAATGTTTTATTATTCCACGGAATCACTCACATGATCATTTTTCCATGAGTCTTTATGCAAGAGTTTACTTATTGGGAAGTGTCTAAACTATTTTGTTTTAATATGCAGGATCCATCTGGTGTGTTTATCCACCCTTCTGGTGCTGACCATAATCTTAAGGAGTATATAAATATTTTGAGAAAGGTGTATGGTAACAAACAGGGGAAACAGTTTAGGATATGGTTGGACAATGTGTTGGCTACACAGATAAGTTCGGATATATGGCTGGTGAAGTTTGATAAATGGGAGTTACACGGTATGAATTTGCTCTACTTTTTATTATTTATGTTCATTTCATTCCCCCTCTTTTATATCTCTCGAACTTGCCAACTTGCAGATGAAGAGCGACATGGTTGTGTTGTCACTGCCATATTAAGAAAGGTATGTGTAATGCATAAGTATTTTTATGGAGTGAATAAGCAAATTGGTCCTCAAAATTGTTAGCGTAGGTCAAAATAGTCTGATTTTTGCTAATTGGCAAAACCATCACTAAAATTAAAAGAGTTGCTCTTATCCTCCATTGTTTTCTTAAAAACCACACCCCTCCGGATTTACCAATCCAAACGGGAAAAAACACGGTTTTTCTAACGTTGGATGGGTAAATCTGAAAAAAGAACTGGTGATTTTCCGTCTGGACTGGTAGACCCGGACAGGAATTGTTTTTCAGAACAACTGTGGGTGGGAAAAGAAGCTCTTAATTACTAGGGACTATGATGTGGCACATTAACTGAATATTTGACACCCCCATGTTAGTCCCACATCATTTCCACCATACTAGAGACTGGTTTGCCTATGAAATTTAAGTCTTTTAATTTGCCAATAATTAGTTCTTGCACAATTGCAATTACCGACAAATTTATCCCTAAAATGGCCTACATTTCATAGATATATTAGTCTCTAGTAAGCTAGCATTGGCGTCAGATCAATGTACAATGTGACATATGCAGTTAATGTGTTACATCATTACCTTTAACGACAAAAGGGACTATTTTTTATGACATTTTACAATTTTGTGAATGTATTTTCCGTTTGGTAAAAATGAGGGACTATTTTGACTGTTACTAATTTGCATTTTCACTATATTTTTACGCGGTCTTTAGTTTTTGCTAATAAGAATGAAATTTGGGTTTCAGGATTCCGATTGGTTCACCTGGGTGCATGTGCACCAGTCGTGGTTGGAACAATCTGGCCAAAATGAGTGGATAATATAGACAGTTCCTAGGGCTTATCCAAGTTCTATCTTGTGATCCCTTTTGCAATAAATGTTATGTAATTCATGACAAACTAATCTCTGCATTTTAATATTTTGAAGACCTTCCATAATCTCAAGGTGTCCCATGACACATGTATCTGAAAATTACTGTTAAATTTCTGGTTGCATAGCTTTCTTGATAATCAAATTTTGAACATCTCTGCTTGATGATAGATGGTTTTGTTGCGATATTGTTTGTCATGTTTGGTCTTAATCCCCTTCTCTCCTCATTTATGTTGAGAAGCCAATCATCATTTGCATAAGTAATAGAATGAAGAACAAAAAACATAACAGTTTTATTTCCGATTGAGTTGGAAATGTTGTGGTTTCATAATTTTGTCAATATCAGAGCTTAAGTGGATCGTAGTAGAAAGGTTATCTAATGTAACCTGCCTTCTACTTTCTTTTGTGTCTTCACTTAGTACTCTAGATTATGAATTTATGTATATATACCAGAACTTAGTACATTAGATTAAGCTGGTGGGAGGAACAGTTCATAAAGTATTGATTCAATAAACGTTTATGAAATAAGTTATATTTCAACTCTTTAAACTATGAAAATGTTTTATTTTTATCTTAAAAAGCATAGCTGCGAAATTCGCATACAGTCATACACTATTAGTGTGTTTGGAACAGCTGTGGGTTTTCCACAAACGCACGTTTATCTGGATCCTACATTTTTTGGCTTCTTTAAATCCACATTAAACTTGCATAGGAAAGGGAGAATATGTTGCCAAACACCAATCCAAACACTGCATAAGTAAGTTAAAAATTGATTTTCAGTCTTTACTAACTACTTTGTCAACAGACAAAAGAAAAAGAAAAAGAAGTTAAAAATGACTTGGAGAGTAATTATAAGTTATTTTCATATTTGGCTTATATTTCTAAGTTAAAACAAGTTTACGATTGTTCACATAAAATGTCATATATTTCAAGTTCATTTATTTACTAGGAGGAAAGTTAGGAACATTTGATTTGCAACACTAAACTCTTTTATTGATTGAAATCAATGTGGATTCTACTTTTGAAAATAGATTCACAAAAAGTGGTGGGACTCGTATGGTTTCCACCCAATAAATTAGTCAGTATTCGTAACGCTTTTATTTACCAATTTAATTTCTCCAAATGAAGAGATTAGAAGAATACACGTGGTTATTAAAAAAAAGTATAAAATTTCTATACTCTTTGAACTTGGTCGTCTATGATTTTTTGATTTTATTTACAAAACTTAGTTATATATTGATGCAATAAACAAATGGCATTCATCTTTCAATGGAGAATAAAAAAAGTAATAAAAGGAAGAAATACACGATGTCACTTTACAAGTACCAAATAAGAATAACGAAAAATATCAAAAATCAATAATAAAAAGGGCCCAACCGGGTTCGAACCGGTGACCTCTTGATCTGCAGTCAAATGCTCTACCACTGAGCTATGGACCCTTGCTGATAGCAGTTACCATTTGTTTTATAGATATTAAATACTAAAGCACACAAACCTACACATTTGAAACTCACCTGTGATTTTGTCAAAAAAATAAATAAAAAAATACTCTCAACTATGATAACTTATGAGTGGAGCAACATTATTTCCCATAACATCAATCAATTAACAATTACATACACAGTAGAAACTTGTATTCCAATATCATGTAACTTATTTATGATTTATTAACTTTTTTTTAATAAGCAAATTTTATTAAGCAAGTTTAGCACAAGATGCACTTAACCCGCAAGGAGGAAATATTTTAGGTGATCTTCAGATCTTCTAACGGTGCTTCTGTCAATCAAGTTACTTTTTAAGTTTTTATTTTTATTTTTAAAGAAAGTTACTTTTTAAGTTAATTTTGACGTTTAAGATGAACTAATATTTTAGGTGATCAATAACAAATCTTATTAGTTATTTTTTTATTTTAAACAATTTGATTTTTTTTAAAAGAAAAAAATAACCATTAAATTTTGAATCTACCAAAAGTTATTATTTTCTCATGGTATTAGTTCTTACTTTCTCATCGGCTAATTTATTTTCTTTCCATCGAAATTTTTTTCTATGTCATAATTTATAAAAAAATGGATAGATATGATTTGTGATTCACATTTTCTCACATGATGCGTGTACACTGCACCAAGTTGACACATATATTAGAACCATTACTACTATGACACACAGTCTTATGAAATCTATCATATCTAAACACATCATATTTAAATGCCTAGTAAGTCCTCAATTTCGTCTCCATTTTTTTGTGTGTGTCTACTTTAACAATTGGCAGCAGTAGCTACAGAAACAAATCAAATCCATAATTCAATGGGCATTCAAGTCGTGTACGGGTTGTTGTTCTTATCTATGTTCTGTACATGCATCATCTTCCTTGATCTTGTGCTTTCTCCTCTCTTATTCTTCACATCTTGAACAACGTTTCTTTGTTTCATCTCCTCAATGGTCCTCATGTGTTAGTATATATATGTACGCTTTCGTTTTGTAATTCAACGTGCAAAATGTAATCAATTTTCAAGTGTGGAAGGAATTGTGGATTGATAATTTATTTTATTTTATTATTATGATGAAACGTTTCATTGTTTGTTTTCATTTTTGATGAAGATAATGTTTGATTTCAAGTATTGCTTAATTATTAATGCTCTATTACATTGCTTAATTAATTTTTTCATCAATTATTTGTTTTAGCAATAAACAAAATTTGGGGTGTCCAAGATAAAGAAGACTAGGAAGGATTATAATTTATTTCCTCCAATACAACTATTACCGGTAGAATTAGTTAGAATTAGTCTATCACGATGACCCATTGTGATTTTCTAAAAGCTGTATTATATGATTTTTACAAAATCACGTTTAATCACACATTAAAAAGAAAATCACATTAAAAGAAAATCATGTTTGATCACCGTAATTCGAGTATACTCATCATAATATCAAATATACCTTTAATTAGAAATAAGTATCAGGTTGCAAAGACATCAAAACTATATAGCATGAAATAAAAATTCGCTTCTCATTTACTAGTTTCAGCTACTTATGCATTGTTCTTACCAACTGAGTTAAACTTATGAGAACATCATAGATAATATCTAACAAAGAACAAAAAAGATCCATGTATATATATTTTTAAAGTTAAAATTCAATGTAGTTGAAATAATGTCTAACAAAGAACAAAAAAGATCCATGTATGTACTTTTTTAAAGTTAAAACTCAATGTAGTTGTATATATATTTTTAAAGTTAAAATTCAATGTAGTTGAAATAATGTCTAACAAAGAACAAAAAAGATCCATGTATGTACTTTTTTAAAGTTAAAACTCAATGTAGTTGAAATGTTTGATGTTTTCTAATATGGATCCTCTTGTGGTTTCTAATCTCCTTTCTAATAAGGAGAAAGGTTAATAGATTTTTATCTTCCTGTAATATAGATCACTTTTGATTTTCTCCTTGTAAATTTTTTTTGTCAGATTTCGTCCATGTAAATTTTTTTGCTTTAGAATACCCCTTAGGTCAGCTGACTGTGCATTTTCGCTGACGTGGCATGCTGACTGTATAATTAAATTTTATTTTTAATTTTTTATTGGATATACGTGGCATTTGTGACTTTTTTTTTAAAAAATTTCTTAAAAACAAAAAAAAAATCTAGAAAAATTTAATAAAAATGAAAAAAATTCTGGAAAAATAAAAAGAATTGAAAAAATTTAAAAATTCTGAAAAAATTAATAAAAATAAAAAATGATTAAAAAAAAAAAATAGTAATATGAAAAAATTCTGGAAAAATTAATTAAAATTAAATTGTTTTTTGGAAATATTTAAAAAATTCTGGAAAAGATTAATATATATCGAAGTTTTCTAAAAATTAATATATTTAGAAAAAAAAAATCATATTTCCAGAATTTTTTCAATAACGGAAAAATGGAAAAAATTCATATTTTTTTTTTAAAAAGTAAGAAGTTTTATTTTAATCTTTTCCAGAATTTTTTTCGAAAATTTAGTTTTTTTAATTATGATTAATCTTTTTTCAAAAATTTCATTTTTTTTAAAAACGATTAATCTTTTTAATTTTTTAAATATGATATTCTGGAAATAAAATTTTGAAAATTTCAACATATATGAATCTTTTCCACAATTTTTTAAAATATTTCCAGATTTTTTTTTATAATTATTCTTCATTTTACCAGATTTTTTTTTAATTATTTTAATCATTTTTTATTTTATTAATTTTTCCAGAATTTTTTAAAAAAATCGGTATTTTTTTCATTATTTTTTATTTTATTAATTTAAGATTTTTAAATTTTTTTTATTAAAAAAACACAAATGCCATGTGTACCTAATAAAAAATAAAAAATAAAATTAATTCTACAGCCAGCGTGCCATATCATCAGAAAAAGGTGACGCAGCATGCCACATCAGCGAAAATGCACAGTCAGCTGGCCTAGGGGGTATTCTAAAACAAAATTTTTATACAAGCACTAAATCTGACAAAAAAATTTACAGGGGAAAAACCAAAAATTGCCTATATTACAGGGGGTAATGTCTATTAAGCATAAAGAGAATGAGAGTCTGATCGATAGATCGTTGGTTGCGAAGATTCGTTGATTTCTTGAGTTGGAGTTGGAGCTAATGATGCATCACTCTTATCCAATCAACGCGTCGATGCTTTGACAAACTTCAGATGCTTGAATATCGATATTGTTTATTATGAGACTTGTCCTGCTCAATTCTCTCTTTTGGTTGATGATGATGTTAGGGGATTTATTGTCCCACATTTAATTCCTTTGTAGTTTGTCTTTTTTTTTTTGGGGGGCTTCTACCCTTTATATGTAATTAAAAAAATGCTTGATGTTTTTAGGCATCATATTTCTGTATTCATGACACAAAGGGTGTGGGTGGGGTGGTGGTACAGTTCATGGGTGTTGTTGTAATCTGAATTGTAATACTTTACGAGTATGTTTGATCTGCTAAAAATATAAAAGATTAGACATGACATCTTCAGTTGCAACATGTTCAATTTTAAAATTGTGACAAATTCGGGGGCAAGAGGTTAGATGAAAATAGAAATTTTTGTCTCTCTCCAAACCACATAATAACTCTTTGTCTCAAGTACAAATTATTAAAAAATACCAAAATAGTATTTTGTCCACCAAACATCGTATAAGACAAAAAGTTGTCAATATCTCAAAAGTTTGTCATGTATTGTTCTATCTTGTATTGTACTAGTTATGTCTTGTGTTGTTTCGTCTAACACTTACCTTTTAGCAGATCAAACACATTATATATTTCTTGTTAATTACACTGAGAGTACCCTAATTCATCATAGAAATACAATTGAAATATAATTATTTTATAGTCGCTGAAGTACTACGTGAAAAAACATTGATTATGTTCATTGTCTTTTGTTTTCGTTTCTTTAATCTTCTATTATCGGTTGTTCTTCTATCAACTTTCAATTCTTCACTTGTTGCTGGGTTTTTGATGAATATGGTCAAAGGAATAAGAAATCACAACATACTATATCAAAATTGTTTTATGTCAAGTGTGAACTAGAAGTCTCACTTTTTTCAAAAAGTGAAGGTTGAACATTATTTAAAGAGATGACTCATACACCCAAAATATTAAGGTTTTAAATTAAGATTTGATGTCAAATTCTCTGTGTGATTGATCTTGACCTAATGTGCTGATTTCTCAAGTTCTTTTCATGACCTAACAGTGATATGTGAGCCGATGGTTATAAAATGGAAAATCTTGGATAAGTGAAAAGACTCACATCTTGGTTACAAAATGTGAGTCTAACCACACAGGGGAACATACCTCTTATGATTCTTTGCCCTATGTTTTTGTCATGGATCGTTGGTGAAGTTTTTCTGATCATGTTGCATATTATGTTGTACACAATGTTAGTGTCTATTAGAGTTTGTTTTTTGGTTTTATAATTGAGTGGTTCAACTCCGTTTGAGAAGTTAGCTCATGAGAATGCTTGATCAAGTTGTAAAAGCGGTTTGATCAAGTAATCCATGGCTTCCCAATTTTACTATCTCAAAACTATTTATAAACACTAAAAAACTTCTTTTAAAAAAATAAAAAATAAACACTAACTAACTAGTAACTAATTCGACTTCAAGCGTCATTTGTACACCCTAATTATTATTCCTAAAAAAACTTCACTAATATATTTGTATAAGCAAAAGTTTCATTATTATTAATCGACTCCTAATCATATTAATTAACTCCTAATAAAAAGAAACTTTTTCCCCTAAAAAGAACACCTAATACAAAAAATCCTAATCATATCCACACAAGCACTTGGCTTTAATTAAAGAAACAAATAATAAACAACAATATCACTTATTCAAAAAAAAAATAAAATAAACAACAATATCACAAGGTGGAGTCAAATTAAATGTCCAATTGTGCCTTCCCTGCCAATTCCCCTTTCTTCACATTTTCTGTGTGTCTCCCTCAATTTGACTATTACACCCGTGTTCTCTCTAGAAACCTAAAATCATATGCTTTTTATTAGCTGCCATTGCATAATACATTTTGTCATCATTCTATTTTTCTTCATTTCAACCCTTTCTAATTCTAGATACATACATTAATTAATCACCCCCTATTTTCCTCACATCACACCAAATTCCACACACCAAATAAACCCAAAAATAAAATATGTCTCTCATTTCAACTTACTTTAAAAAACATTTTCTCTCCTTCATTTCCCACATTTATAGGCAACGTTCATTTCATTTCACACAACACCAAGAATTCCCTTTAATCCAAAACATCAAATTTATCTTCTTCTAACTCTATTTTCGGATCACCTGCTAAAATTTAGCATCATTAAAAAAAATATAAACTCTCTTTCCGTTATAACAAACTTTCCATTTCCATTTCCTATTCATTTTCCGTTACAAAGGTGCCTTTATGGCTCCACCGGAAGATAAGGCTATGCTCTAAAATAACATAACATAAAGAGCAGACTTTATCTTCCTTTTCTTCTTAGCACAACAAACATTTTATTTAATCCGACTCGAGAAACTAGTCTCCGTAGATTTTTTTTTATCTGACTCGAGAGATTAGTATCTGAATATGTCGAGTAAGGTTGTTCTTAGACAAGTCCAATCGTCGAACCACCGACGACAACCGCTGCTACAACAGAGCAAGAATTCTCTGAGAGCCGGTACCAGTACGCGCCTCGGTGAAGCGGTAGGTGGAACAGCGGCGGTGTGTTGTTGTGCTCCATGCGCGGTGGCGAATATCGTTTATCTAGCGATCTACAAAGTTCCTGCTACTCTTTGTCTCCGAGCGTTGAAGAAGAGGAGGCAGCGTCATCGGAGAAGGATTCAGGCATCCGGGGAAGGGATGTTTCCGGCGAAGCGACGTTGTACGTGTGGATGTTGTGATGATGTTGTTGGTGCTCGTGTTCATCCAACTTGTAGTGATGATGATGAAACATACAGGGGTGTGAAAAGTGAGAGTTTGGGGGTGCAAGAAGAAGATAAAGATGTTGTGGAATTGGAGAAGGAGATGTGGGATACGTTTTATGAAACTGGGTTTTGGAGAAGCTCTTCACAGAGGAATAAAGATTCTTTGTCTTTATCTTCTTCTCAAACTGCTACTCCAAATTTTCAGGTTATTATTGTACCAACCTTGTAATCAAATCAAATGAAATCAATGGTTGTAGTGAGAGATGAGTTAATTTGGAACTTGTATATCGTTTATTTTATATGATTAATGCAATTTTCCATTTTAAAAGATTGATTTATTCTTATTTCTTACAAAGGAAATGAATAATTTTAAATTCGAGATTTGAAGTGCGTGTTTATTATCATGATGGATATGTCTGAATCAAACATAAGCTCAATTACAATCCATAATTGTAATTGCTATCGAAATTTAAACATTTAGAGGTCTTGTTAACGACAATATGATTGTAATTGCAGCCGCATCAGTCACATTTACCCGTATTTTACTGCTGTATGAAGATTTATAATGTAATTGCAATCGCGCGATTGCAATTACAATTCACTTTTATTCCAATGTTAAGTGCCTTTAGTTTCTTTGTTTATTTTTAGGTTTTCATGTTTGTATCATTTTTCCCAAATGAGATAGAAGGAATTTTGTCACCTTAAGCTGGTGGTTGGGCTAAAGGTAAATTTTTCATGTCATGAGTATTAATTAATTATGAAGAAAACATGGGAGCCACAAAGGTGAAATGAAATTAATATATGTTGATGATTTGTATTTACTTTGTCTAAAACTAACTATTTATGATAAAGGGTGTATGAAAGGAAAGAGATGTGAATCAGTAACAGTTTCCATTTTACTACCTTTAGATAAATGGATTAAATGACTCTAACCAATATAGGGGTGAATGGTTTTCATCTCCTTCACCATACTTGAATTAGAGAAGTAATAAGTGAAGAGGTAGAAAACAAATTAAGTGATAAATTGGACTAGATGTAAGAAAAGAGATGCATGTGATTTGTTCTGTCACTGTCTTCCTTTTAGTTATAGATGAAAGCATCCTTAACAAATTTCAATATTATTTCCTGAAGGACAAAGAATTGAAAATTTTGAGTTTCACACAAGACAAAAATATTAATCTTCTCACTGTGTAATCTTTCTAATGCAATATTTTGGGAATATGCATGTGGTGCATATGAACTATCAGAAACTTTAGATATATATTTTAAGTGTGTAACTTGCATTGTAGTCAAACATGCATGTGGTTATGGTCTTATGGACACCTATGAAGCACCGACACTCTGGACACCACACTGACACGTCAATACCGATAAAATTTTGAGAAAAAGCGACATGATTCAATGTAATCACAAGTGTCGTGTCGGTGTTGGACACACCTTCAATCAGAAGTGTCCGTGCAACAAAGATGGACACCAATTGGGTTGAAATATCACAATTCAGTGATTCATTTACACTTTAAGACTCATTTTCTGACAATGACTTTCTAATTCCTCTACACATACTTTGGATGATTTTTTTATGGTTGAACTGAGACATTGTACAGAAGTATAGTGACAAGTCAGTTTCTAATCCAAGCTACCCTTTAGTTAGTTATTTAGTATTAAAACAAAGCAGAATAGTTCAGATGAGTCAGAGATCTCAACAGTTTGGGTGAGAATTGGACCTTTCAACTTGTCCTAGATATGGATGCATACCTGTTATGCTTTAGTACCAATAATTTGTCTTTCTCTAGTGGTCCTCAATTTATTTAATTTCTAGTGGTCCTGCTTTTATTCTTCATTCCTTTCTTTTCCTCTCAAGCAATTCAATTTTTTCAGTCCACATTAATTAAATTCATGTGGCTCTAATATAATTGTGGTTGCTCTGTGTGTATGATTCTTTTCTATTTACATGGTATCTATCTACCATTTTGACTAGCTCAATTTGTATGAAAAGTAAATATATGTACACTGTTGCAACATGAAATTATAGACATAGGTGCATGCTTGGATTAGCAGCAAGTTTGATAAATCACATTTCAACCATATGACAGACATGACTAATAAAAGTGGCTTATTTGCGGTAAGACATTGCAAATGACAGATTTATCATGGAATCATAATAGTTTCAGTTGCATTTTCTCACTGATCATTACTATGATCCATATGCATAGTTTTATAATTGTAACACAATTTAAAATGAAATTCCAAAGGAGTTAATGTTGTGATGGATCCAGTTTCATAATGACAGTAATATTCTAGTACAGTGGTCCACAAGATTTGTGAATCATGAACATTAATAATGATGGACCACTAACAAGATTTCAGTGAATTTTGGAATTCTGAATTCAGTACCAGAAGTGAAAAGGGAAGATGTGAACAGATGAAGAGTTGTTTTCTTGGCAGTTATCAGAAACTACTGATTCTTTGTCAAAGCAATAATCAATTTGGCACTATGGTGAATGTCTGCTGCAGATTTTTTAAGTCATTTTACTTCATAACCCTGCATTTGGTATTAGTATTACTTTTCAGTCTTATATTGAATGTCGTTTTTAATTGTTTTAGGCATATTAAGAAAGTTGTAAGTAATTAATTAAATAAAAGAATGTATTGATTTTTTTTTTTTTAAGAAATCAAAATGGGATATATTAACAAAGGCGATGTAATCTCATCAGTACAAGACGTACCTACGAGAACACCCCAACCAAAAAAGTGTCATACAATGTATTTACAAAACTATGGTCAGTCGAGGCCCAAGCACCGCATAGGGTCCGACCACCAACTCTGAGTGCCATACACAAACGTAGTGTTTTTAGCTTTTAGCCACCACAAGGAATGAAATTTTACTTTATCTAAAAGCTGTAAAATAGGCGTTTCTACGTTGTTGAAGATCCGATTATTACGCTCTCCCCATATCAGCCACACACAAAGGAGGCAAAGTAGTTGGAGAAACGATCTGCGAAACTTTGATGAACCTGTATAGTGTATAAATTGAAAGAAGTGATCAATTAAATTGAGGGGATCCACTCCAGACACACCAATCCACGACCTGATATGCTGCCATAACGACCCGAAAACATCACAATGAAGAAACAAGTGGGACGCTGTCTCCGCGTGACCGCACCCTGATACACACGTGTCTCTCTCGATCGAAACAATGCCGCGCCTATGGAGGTTGCTTCTGGTCGGCAACCGGTCCTTCAAGAGACGCCAAGCGACGATAGACACCTTCAAGGGAACCTGCTTATGCCACACTAGCTCTCTGGTTGCATCAAAAGTGGAGGCGACCGCCTCTGTGAGAATCTGATAGACACCCCTCACCGTGTAACCTTCATGAATGTCTGGATCCCACTGCCACCTGTCAATAGTATTAGCCTGCACAGAAACACCATCAAGTAATTGTCTACACTCCGCCAACATTTCTTCTTCCCACGCCCACAACCTTCTCCTCCACCTCCACGCCTCGCCCCCCTCCTCCCAACCTAACTCAAACATATCAGCCACAGTGATTAACTGAGTTGTCGCTAAATCAAATAAACGACTAAACCTCCTACGTAAGGGGACATCTCCTAGCCAATTATCACACCAAAAGAAAGTGTTTTTGCCATCACCTATACCCTTCGACACTCTCGCACCAAACCATCCCCCTTCCTCTCCCACGTCCCCATCCCTAATCTTCGCTATCTCCCTCCACCAAGAAGAACCACTCCGGCCCCCAACCTCTAACCGCCCTGTCGCCTCACCATACCTCGCCACCAACACTCAGATACCAAAAACAGTGTCTCTCCTCCAACAACCGCCAACACCATTTACCTAACAAAGCAAGATTAAACTCCCTCAATCGTCTCACCCCCAGCCCTCCACCCTCCTTAGATAAACAAATAGAGCTCCAAGCAATCCAGGAAATTTTCCTGTTATCCTCACTCCCTCCCCAAATTTTTTTTTTAAACATAGATTCAAGAGAAGAGATTATGTTGAGGCAAAATCCCAAATTAATTTTAAAGATAATAAACTTTAATGATTAAGGATTAAATGGACTTTGATTAATTCTTTGGTATTTAACTTGTGCTCTTGAGTGTTTTACTAAGACAGGAACA
>Ga0228711_1006880_pt1 | contig 16714 bp, 7 predicted proteins | sample MedpolnodulmetaG_2_FD_177996 | JGI IMG/M metagenome (GOLD analysis project Ga0228711, IMG submission 177996) | Root nodule microbial communities from Medicago polymorpha collected in Santa Monica, California, United States - brown nodules | ecosystem: Host-associated > Plants > Roots > Nodule...
GGCAAGAAAAAGACTTGTGAGGGGAAAAGGGGTTTAATTTAGTTCAAACCAAAACAACATGGAAAATAAACAAAATGCATCATCATGAAAGGAACAAAAAAGAAATAGTCTTATATATTAATGTCCAGCTAAAAATTCATAGTAACTCCAATAATGAAAACTGTTGAAACAACTGCAAGTAACCAATATAGTAGCTTAATCACTTACTTGAAATTTAGATTGAGTTTTCTCCACCAGTCTCTTCAGTGGCTTAATGCTTTATGTAGTCAAGTACAACTTTTGCGTCAATTGTTATCTATAGATGACATGTTAATCAATACATTCTATATTTCTATTCCATAGGTAGTCAAGTATAACCAAGTAGTTGATTATCAAACTTGGTCACTTTTTTATACGCTGCAACCAAATGTTAAAAACATCACTGCATAAATTTACCAATGAGTAATAACACATTGTGAAATGGCGGAAGGTGGACATATCGATGTGTCGTAACCAGAATGCTATGCCATGATGGAAATGCCTTCTTTTCTGCAATAACAACAACTTTAAACTCGTCATGTATAGTCAATGGAACTTGCAAGTTTGACAGTTCCATCTAATTGGATTATGCAACTGCCAATTTCCAATAGGAAATTTAATATAACATAAAATAAAATCATCATCTAAAACAAATAGTACAACACCTGAATATCTACTTATGATCTAAAAGAAACAAAAGTAGAAATTACATAGGGGAAAAACTAACCAAGAATTAGAAGAAGAAAAAACTAGAAAATGAACTAATTTGTTGCAATATATCACTATGCATTAAGTAAGCAGAAAAGGTAAGGGCGTTCTTACTAGTAGAAACTTTTGCAACTTTGGTAGGTTGGTGGCAATCTTCTTTTGTATATTATGTAAAGACATCAAAAGGTTGAAAACCATTAACTGATACTTTGTCTTCTGAATTTTTTTTATTTTAATCATTGACTAGCTGAAAATAAGAAAATTAGCTAGTAAAAAACTAACGAAATCAGAAACCATAAGAAAGAAATCCAGAAACTAGAAAAGGAAATAGTGAAGACGCAAAAACGAGCGAAATCAAAACGGAGAAGATGAGATCAATAACAATATATAAAGTGTGCACTCACTAGATTCTCTACATAAATATAAACATGCATTTGAAGTCTGAAGACTCAATCTAGTTAGATTTCTGTCACAAAAAATACTTTATATAAATCAGTTATATTACATTTCATCTGATTAAGTTACCAATACATTCAATTAATGAGCCAGTAAAATTTATACAAAATGGACACTGATACTAACAGACAATAACAAATAAGGTTATGTTTGTAAAGTCTCCAAGTTTCAAACACATATTTATGCTAAAGTGATTAATTAGTTTATTTAACAGTCAATTAATAAATATGCAAACAACACAATTCACAAATCAAAACAATCAAATTAAATCACTAATGCACACAACTAAACTTATATATAATATTGCCAAAATTCACAAATACGCCAAAATCAACACATTTAACAAGTGTTCGTGCTTCGAAAACACTTATCAAAAAGTGAATCCAAGTCAACACAAAGCAACAACCAATCAAAATTATAATCAACAGAATTTCCAATATAACCAAAAGAGACTCTCACCTGATTAAAGCTTTGTTCAGTTGCTTTCTGTTCATCAGGATTGGGTCTGAGAGTAGCTTGGAGTGCAACAAAGAGACTAGGAAGATCCATGGCACCAAAAGAAACAAAGTAAATTGATTAAAACTTCAGACATCAACAGGAAAACGAGAATCGATAAATTGATTAAGAATCTAAACCCCAAATCTATGTCCTTTCAAAGTTATTTGCGAAAATTAATAAATCTGAGGGTTTAATTCCATCAGAACACACTCAATGTAACAAAAACTGTGGCATCCTAAAAAAGCCCCAATTCAAAGATTCTGAACCCTAATTTCCAAACAAGCTTAAATTAAAATATGAGAAGATTCAAATGTTTCCAACCATCATAGAACAAATATAAAAGCAAGCGAATTATCAACTAAATTGAAAAGAAAAGTAAAAGAATGAAAATACCTTCAAACAAAGCAAGAATAACAGAGGAAGAAAGATGTCTACATAGAGAGATGGAAGGTGGAGAAAACTAACAGCAACGTGATAAGGGTTTGCAAAATAAGAGGATAAGTTTTCAACGTGGAAACAAAAAAATTTGGGGGAGCGGGGTAATGAAATTTAGAGAGGGAATTTTTTGCCTTTTTTTTTAAAAAAATTAATAAGATAAATTGAGTTAAAAGGCCCCTTATTTGGCTTTTCCCAGAATTGAACCAGCGTCCAACAAGTTATTGTTCTTAGACAAATACCGCACTAACAGGCGAGCTAGTAAATACCTTCGGTGGGCTGGATTTCCGTGGGTATAGGTCATTTTTACCTACGGTTTTAGTTTGCCATCACTATAAGCTTCCGTTGGTATATGTCAATTTGTAGTGTTTGATATGTTAAATATTATTTTTGGGCAATATATTATCTATTTAGTAAAAAAAAAGTGCAGTTATGGTAGTTCTTTTTTGTTGACAAAATGTAGTTATGGTAGTTGACACTGCCATCATGTACATTTTTTTTTAAAAAATATAATCCACATTTCACACCTATTTTTTATAAAAAGTAGGTGTTAACTATACTTATATTACACCTGTTTTTTCTCTTCCTAAAACAGGTTTTGTATGTCAAACATACAACACCTGGTGATATAACCCCAGTTTAAAAACAGGTCTTAAATCTCTAAAAATCAGGTCTGGTATCCCTGTTTTGCACTAGTGGATCTTTTAATTTGCATGCAAAGTGGCTATTATTATTTGTTGCAATGAGTTTGATCACATTTCTGATGATTAGAAATTCATCTTTATAAAATAAATAAGTGGGGTGTTCGGGGTTTAAACACCAAACTCAATATATATTATGCAATGTTCCTAATAGCTGAGTTAATCTCACGAAGACTTATATATATTATACGTCCAATAATTCGCTTTGTTTTTAAAACAAAAACATAAATAGCCGTTCTCAAATCAAACTAAACTTTCAGGTGAACTTTAAGAAGGATAATTTTTATACCCATGAAAAGCAAAAATAGTCAAAGTGCAATTCAAGTAATTTAGAATGTATTAGTGAGACATTCACTGTCACTTTCTTTTCAATTACATTCTCTATTATTTGTAGTTTCCACTAGTCTCTCACAAACAAGACTTGTGGAAGCAGCATAAACTTGTTTAACTCACATAAATTCTAACTAACTAGTGATTAAGAAAATGTTGGAAAGAAAATATATTGATATCCCTTTTCTTATTTTTGCTTCAGCAATATAATTTTTTTTTTATGAAATGCTCTGAAATGAAAAAACATCTTTAACTATTTGGAATGAAATAAAAACCTTTACCACAACTTTTAAAAGAGGTCTTCAATTTTGATTTCAACTGCAACATCACAATTTTATGTAAACTGCAATTGCAACACAATTTTTAAAAGAGGTCAATATTAATAAATAATGTATTAGCATAAGTTTGGACGACCCGGTTTAGATTTTTATGAAATTGCATTGAAATAGTGTGGCTGAGAAGAAGCCTAACATTTGTTGCCTTTTAATATTAATGTTTAACATACAATAAAACGTGAGATTTGATGCGTCAACGCAGGTCCAAATTAAATATACCATTAACCATAGAACTTTTCAATATCAAATATTTTAATTATACCGTTAATAATTTTTTCATTAACTTGTGAATGAAGCTATTACAATTATTTATAGCAATTCTATATATGTGTTAACATAATAAGCTACTACGTCTCTCAAAAAATAATAAGCTACTACGTACTTAATCTCATAGGACGATAACTAACTTAAGCTTTGATAACTTGTGCTGCAAGTAATTATGGTGTATGGTGTTATTCCTTATCATGCAGCAAGCTTGATTCCAATGCATATGTGTTATGCTTCGATAGTAACAAACCATATTTGTCTTTGTGAATGATTTTTTTATCATTTCACTTTCTCTCTCAAAAAATTCTTTTTCTCTGACTTCTCTCTAAAAGCCTCTCACCGTTGTTTCCCTCCTCCCCTTTTCCAAATCCTTTCTCTAAGATGTAGACATGGGGGGTGGTGGTGTGAAGAGGCTTCCCCTCCCTTCCGCACCATCCTTGTTCTCCGTCGGGGTTCTTTTCCTTCTTCCCACCGGTGGTCCCTTTTCCGGCGTCGCTCTCTGCGGTCTCTTGGTTGAGGTTAGGCGGATCTTTTTCCAGATCCTTTTGTGGTGATGGTGTGCGTTTTGGCTGGGTGAGATCAGTGGCACGTCTCATCTTGCTGCTTCAGATGCCATTTCTAGGTTGGCGGTGTTTGAAGTTTGGTTCTGTTTTGACGGAGGCGTTGTTTTTGTGTTCTCCGGCTGCAAGGGTTGCTTCGAATTCGTGCTCTTGGTGTTGGTTGGTAGATTTTTGGGTGGTGAGTCGGCCTCACCGTTCAAGGGCTTTGAACTATGGTTCCTTTCAGATCTGTTGAGATCTCTGGTGTTTCGGGGATGTGTTGATGTTTCTGTTGGTTTAGGGTTTTTTGTACTGTATGTTGCCTTTTGTTCGTATTGTTTGTTTTGTGTTCTTGTTTCATCAAAGATTTGGTGATAGGTCACGTGGGCTTCTTCTACAGTGGTTTAGTTACAAAAACTCGAAAGGGTCTGTTACAAAAACCTGAAAGGGTCTGATTCGCTTAACCTGAAAGGGTCAGGCATGCTTGCTGTTGTTCAAGGAGTTGTTGGCACTTGGATTTTGATACCATGTTGGCGTCAATCCATTCGCCATAATTTCACTTTAAGGTCTTCTGCAGATGTCCACTTTTCATTCTTTTTTGTAACCTGGTTTCGAGTCCGTACGTAGGTTTGCTGGGTTGCGCCTGTGATTAGTGGATTTTTGTTAGGATAGATTAGAGTTGATCCACTTAGGCTGTTTTATCACCATGTATTCTCATTTGGGTTTTCCTGGGTCAGGTCATATGTCCCCCCAGTCTTTGTATCTTTTTCTTTTTATTTATTATATTTTCGTTTAGCCTAAAAAAAAATTGTCTTTGTGGATGACACCAGCAATATAACAAATATAATATAAATTCTTATCTTTTTGAATGATACCCACAATATAACATTTTTTTAGACAAATTCGTTTAAAGGTATAACAGGAAGTGAAACAGTCACCCCAAAATCATGTATTCTCTTTATATATAACATACAATAGATATAGATTACTATATTTATTACCTTTTTGTTTTTATTTATTTATGTTTCTGTCATGATTGTTTCTTTTTCTTTTAAGTTCTTATCTTCTAACCACCCTAAATGTATCTAATTTGATTGATAGGCATGTGTGATGTTGAGGATGTAAGGAGAAAGGTGAAAATGTTGAAGGCCTTAAGTGGACATACGAAGTTAGTCAAGTTTTATGTGGCACTTGAAGATGTGAATGAAGTTTACGATGGAATAAGTATAGAAACAATTATACCTCAGAAATTGCTTTTAGTCTTGATATGTTTTTGTGTATTTTTATCTACTAGTTGAAGTTATGTGTGTCTCTAGTGTTAGTTGAATAAAAGAACGAGAATGAATTTCTAATTAATTTAGCATGTTTCTCGATTTATGTGTCATTCTTACCCAGGGGCCATGCTAATCTTTTCTGTGTTGTTCCAATTTTATCGGACATAATAATTAATTTAGTATGTTTTTTATGTTGTGAGACCGTTGGTTCTCTCAAGGTCATAAAAGATAATTGTTTTTAATGAGTTTTTGTGTTAGGACTTAAGTCCATTGGAGAGCCCAGTCCAAAAGATTAGTCCAATAGGTGGGAGAACCTCATAGTTTAAGTACCACATCAAGCACTTTTAGTTACTCGATGTGGGACTCCTAACATTGCCATGTCCTTTAAGAGCCGACGTCCATGACGATTTTGACTCTATCTGCACTGACCCGATGGTAGCGCTTTCCTTTTTGGCGGCTATCACTTAATCAACTCAATATCACACCTGATGGATATTTGAGCAACATCATCAATCTTGTATTCCCACATACATTGGCTACGACGCTTTCATATACTCCAAGCAATGATAGCCATCGTTGATGATTACTCATTTGATAGCACACAAAACATCTTAAACATAATTGTTGAAACATTCTTATGAACATCCATCAAACGTTGTATTTTTGCCATAATCCAATTGACTAGGGAAAATTAACATACATATCAAATAAATTACAACAGCCTCACTTTCAATCTTGATTGTAAAACCATATACCATTGACTTCTTTGAGAAATAATTGGAAATAACTTGTAAGGAACAAATCAAATGCTCATAATCGATTAAACCTAAAAATTAATTTTATTTAATGTGTTCATATTATAGAAAACAAATTATTCTCATATAACATCCTTACAAACCCATCATCATAATATTAAGATTAGGAAAAGCTTTCCTTTCCAATAACCCATTCAAACAAACAAAACGATGCTACAAGAAAATCAGTGATTCACCATAACATGGATTTGGAGGCAAATTATCTAGGAAATATTTCCTAGCAAATTTGCAACTAATATTAAAAGTATCCTAATTAATTCCAAACTAATATGTGGTAAAATATTGCTCAAAAGTTTGTGTTTTGCCGCAAAATATTCATAGTAATTCTCTAGCTGAATCTTCCTAGGAAATTCGTAGCAATTTTCTAGCTATTTCACATAGATTATTATTGTTAATATTATTATTGTATCTAACCGAAAATTGATTATGCTAGACTGTGAAATATTACTCTAAACAAATATATCTGCATATGGTTGCATAGTTATTTATGATTATGCATTGTTTCACAGTCAAGATACAAAGATTACATAATAAAATAGAAATACTGAGAACACCTGTGTTAATAACAGACAAAAAATTAAACAATAGAGCAAAATTCATTGTTCCAACATATACCATAATTATAATATTAAGGTTTAATGGTGCTTTATCCCCCTGTAATATAAGTCATTTTCGGTTTTACATCCTGTAAAATATTTTTTTGATTTACCCCCCTAATAGGTCATTCAAAAACCAAAATTTCTAGAAGAAAAAAAAAATTCGTTTTTGAATGACCTATTAGAGGGGGTAAATCAAAACTAAAAAAAATTACGGGGGGGTAAATCAAAAAAATATATTTTACAGGGTGTAAAACCGGAAATGACCTATATTACAGGGGGTAAATCACTATTAACCCTATAAAAACAAATGAGTCTACAAAAGTGAAATACACCTTTTTCAATAACATCCAAAAGACTTCGATTGATTTTGCAAGGAAGAAAAAAAATAGTAAGTAAACAAAAATGTGTCAAACTTCATTGATTTTAGCAGAATGAGTTCAAAGATCAATCAGAGAAAAAGAGAGAGATAGAGCAAGATCAAACAAAAACATAGAGAGTGCGTGATCGACCAACGATGGAGAGAATACGAGAGAATATTGATCAGAGATGCTTGGGCAAGGTTTTGTAGTCACTTTGGTTCCTTTTAGTTGTAGTAAACAAAAAGCAAGAAAATTAGAATTCTCTTATAGTATTATGTGGTCGTTTTTTTTTTGAGCAAAGTATTATGTGGTCTAGATATAAAATTCAAACGATATAATTATCATTCATAACAAGCACATAAAAATTCACAACACAAGAAACAAGTGAAAACTTCCTTATGGGCAAAAATAGGAAGATAACATATATAAGTAATTAAATAACATAAAAAAAATGCTTAAATCCATAATTCCTAAAGATCTGCACAATTTTTTCTCTCATTGCTCATATACAACGTATTGGTAGAACCAGCTACTTGCAGAACAACTAAAAACTACCTCGACAATCTTCCGTTGAATTAGATTTCTGCTTCCACAAGAAGCACCGTACATTCTCTCGCCAGAGGCCTTTTATGATGTCTAACACTCTACTCTAGCATTCTCCAAATAATCAGGAAAGATGAAAAAAAAAATTAACCTGACAAGTTAAAAGTAATAATTGAAAGGCTAAATTACGACATATGTCCTTTAATTATTTAATTGTAGCAAATTGCTCATTTAAGGTTTTTTTGTCACTTAGGTCTTTTAGTTAATTAATTGTTACAGATTAGTCCTTTAAGTTTTTTTTTCCAACCAATTAGGTCCTTTAAGTTATTTAACCGTAACATTTTGGGGGATTTCAGATCTTAAAAATGTAACTTATTTAGGGCCTAAAAGTTACAATTAAATACTTTAAAGGACCCAAGTGGTACGAAAAATACTTAAAAGACTAACTTGTTACAATTAAATGACGTAAGTGGTACGAAAAAAACTTAAAGGACCAACATGTTATAATTAAATAACTTAAAGGACATCCGGTGTGATTTAGCCTATTAGAAACTACGTAGTTAATTTAGTAACTAAAAAAAGCCTACTGTATCATGAGCTTTTGCAATTTGATAAAATTCATATCCTAAGGCCGGTCAATTCTATGAATCTCGGTTTTAGTTTCATTTGTTAGCTTACTGACATTGGATTCTTAAAAATTTATGATAAAAACTAGGCTTAATTACATAAATGAACCTTTAATTAATTATGAGTTTTCATTATGGTCTCCTTATTAATTTTCGCTCCATTCTGGTCCCATAAGTTACCTTCGTCTGCCACTTAAATTCATTCTGTCAGTTTTTAATCAAAAAACGTTAACATCATCCCCTTCATCATCAAATCTAGAAAATTCATCACATTCATCCTCAAACCCAGAAAAATTCATCACATTCAACATCAAACCAAGAAAAGAAATCTAAAACATTAACCACCTTGATAAAATCAGTGTTCTTCTCTCAATCTTGTCAAATCAACAAAATCTATAATGGTTTGTTAGATCTTGTTGTTGTTGATTGAGGATTATCAGAATTCCTTACAACACTATCCCCAATTCCAAAAACCCTAACCAACACAAACCCCATTCCACCCCACAATGAGTTTCCGCAGCACCACCACACTACTCTCACGCGCCACCAGAATCAAAACAAAACTCCAATCCTCCCTTTCAGCCACCGTCATAGAGCTACACGGCGTGTTGTATCAACACGCGGATCACATATCAATGAAAGAATCTTCTGAGCAAGAAACCCATTTCAATTTGAAAATCGTTTCGGAGAAATTCGAAGGAGTGAGTCTTGTTAAACGACATTGTATGGCTTATGAGGTTCTTGATGATGAGTTGAAATCTGGGCTTCATGCTCTTTCCATTGTGGCGAAAACGCCGAAGGAAATTACCCCTGAAGTGAAATGATACGGGTATTGTAATGGCTAGCAGAGTGATTTATTTTAGACTACTATTGTATGAAAGACGCCATGTATATTGAAGTATGAAAGTATGCCACGGAAAGACAAATGGTGGATCAATGGAATTCTATTCTATTGTTGTTTGGAATCTTAGAGGAAGTGAATAAATGAAAATGTAGTGAATAATTGCATTTGTAGTAAATTGAATAATTGCATTTGTAGTAAATTGAATTTTACACTTAAAAAAAATTGATGATTATGGATTTTGTTTTAAAAAAATTACTTTTTTGATTTTTTTTTTCTGAGTTTTTGTTGATGAAGGTATGAAGATAGTGATGAATATGATGAAGAGAATGAGGGAAGACAATGAATAAAGCTGGAAAACAATTAGGTAGTGGGAGTGCACGATTAGATATAGTAGACATGCACGATCTAACAGTTGTATTTTTATAAATAAAAAAAAGATCAAATGGTTTAAACTAAACAAATTAATGAGGTATTTGGTGGACCACCTACAATCACAATGTATGTCCACATTAGACATTTGAGGTTAATAGTTAATAGAATTGGACAAACTTGACTAACTGAGGTAACTTATGGAACTAGAATGGGACGAAAATTAACAAGGGGACCATATTGAAACCTCATAATTATTTAAGTGGCCATTTAATTATGTAATTAAGCCAAAAAACTACAAACACAAAAACTCACTTGGTGTTTTATGGGCTAAACCATGATCCTTTTGGAAACACAGAAAAAACGTGTAGAAGCGGGGAGCGTTGCAAATCTGAAAGAAAAAAAAATTGTACTTAGATGCTATTAGTTTCTTGTTATATCTGAAACTAAGATAATAACAAAAAATCATATAACTATAAATTTATTGTTTTGCTCAGTGTTTTATGGGACTCCATTTATTGTTTATTTATGAGAGAGATATACACAAATATAGCTTAGTGGGATCCACTAAATCACTAACTTATCTCTTGTGTCTATCTCTCATATAAATGGATGATAAATGGAGCAATATCAAATTCAAGCTCGATGGGATCACCAAAAGAATAGCTATCTATGTAGATCGACCTATATTTCTTAATTTATGTTAAATGGCTAAAACGAATTATATTTGAGATGGATAACATAGTTAATAAAGATAATTTTATAAAATAACTACTATTTCCTTTATTTATCGTATCACTTTAATCTGTGTAAAATTATCAAATACAACACCTGTTTTGGGCAGAGGGAGTAATGTTTAATTGAGAGATCTTTCAAAGATGTAGTGTATACATTTACTACTGCCTCACAAATTCAACCCTAGTCCCTATAACATCATATTTGAAAAAAATTTAAAACCTTTTAATATCACTTAATTGAAGAAGCTCTATTATGAAATATAGATATATAGAGTCGGCCATCAAAATTATCTCCTCTAATATATCTTAAGATTCTTATCAATACACCCCAGCATAGCCAATTTGAAGCATCGTCCCACAATTATTGTGTTATCTAACAAGTTCATACAAACTAAGAATATTATATATATATATATATATATATACCTCTTCAAAAAAAATAGAATATATAAAAGAAAATAATAAATTTACTAATTTATCCTTTTGTGAGAGTTACAAATTATCCTTATGAAACATCAATTCATTATCATCAATACGAAATAGAAAATAATAACATGATTTCTTTTTGACAATAAACTTAGACAAGAAGTATTACAATATTTTTCTCTAATCAAATGATTGAATTTAAGTGGTTAACGAGCTTCATCAAAAGACAAATTGTTTGGGAGAACCCAAATTCCATTTATAAATAAAATAAATGTTTATCAAACTTTATTGAATAATAGGCCAAACTATGTACTATCAGAAGCCTCTTCCCATAAAACCAGAGAGTTAGCACAAAAATAACACGATTACTCCCTCTTTTCATATTTATGAGACACTTTTTTGAATTTTTATTTCTATTTACTATCAGAAGCCTCTTCTCATGAAATCAGAGAGTTAGCACAAAAATAACACGATTACTCCCTCTTTTCGTATTTATAAGACACTTTTTCGAATTTTTATTTCTCTTTAATATAAGACCATTTACAAAATTTCACATGCATTAATGATTTCTTTACAAAAATATTTTTATTTAATTTACATTGAAAAACATAAAAATATTTTATCTCTCTTAAGATATTAATAATTATAATATAGGATAAATAATAAAATATAACACATGTAACCAAAAAAAAAAATATAACATATATTAGACATATTTATTACTCCAACAACTTTTCTAACTACCCTTAATTATGCTAAAGTTCTTATAATAAGAGACGTGTGGAGTATTAATTTATAACAATCATTAACAAGTTGTGTATTAGACCTATTTGGGTTGGTCTAATGATATTTTCTTAAGACTTGAGAATATGTTTCTCTCAAGGTTTTAGGTTTCAGTATCACCTTATGTCAATTTTGGTGGCTAGTCCATAAAAAGTTTTGTTATAATTTTAAATAGAGTCCTCATAAGATGAACAATGAAATTAAACACCTCAAATTAGTTCATCTTTGAGTCGGATACCAATTTTTTTTAATTGTTGTGTATTACACAAACAAATATGCTATTTCCAGCTATAATAGTGAATTAATGTTTGCATAGCGTGTAAAACTTAATATTCGAAAATTCATCACTACACGGAAACAAGAGCTGGAAGTTAATTAGGTTTACATTAATAACAAGTTTTTGCTTCCACCATTAAACAAATATTCATGCTAACTTGTGCCCTTATGACACATGTTAAGCATTAATGTCACTCCATTAATGATAAGAATTTATTGAAAAAAATTAATATTAAACATTTTGAGCAATAAATAAACATAATTTTCAATACATAATTTCTATTAGTGGAATTATTAACATGTCTCTAAAGGCACAAGTTATCATTTTCTTTAAAAAAACAAGTTCTTGCTTCCTTAAAAGAAAGTTTTTTTTTCATCTGTAGATTGAATATCTTCGAGCGCAACTGTATATACTAATCTCTCGAGATTTCTGAGACCCAAATTAACGACAAATTCTCCCTAAAAGTTTTACTCCTCAAGATTTCTCGGACCCAAATGAACGGCAAACCGTCCCTAAAAGGTTTAACGAGGTTGCATCCTCAAAATTGGATGCGAACCCAGAACTTTGGTTAAAATAGAAGAGAGTAGTATCATCACATCTAAATGTTTTTTGGTTAAAAAAAATCTTAATTTAAATTAAAAAAAGTATAACATACACTTTTGATCTCTCTAGTTTCAATTTTTTTTCATTTCAGACTTCTTAATTTTTAACTTTTATGCAGACTTCTTAATTTTATTACGCAATTTTCACCCCTTATATTTATCTCTTTGTTACTAGGCCCATACCAATTTTGACCCAGATGTAATAACTTTACAATTATATTAAAATGTGGATGATTGTAGTTGGCCAAAATAAAAAAGTAACTAGACCGCCGGCTCTGCAAATTGAAGTAAAATATTTTGTTTTTAATACTAATATTTCATTCTTAAGCAATTGAATATATCCATTTAATCAATTCAATGTTATTGTCTCTCCATCATTGAAACCTTTGTTTTCATTCTTTACCTTATGGACAAAATGAGCTCAATATGATTTTATTATGAATGAGAGGACAAAATTGGAATTAAGTTGTAAAATAAGGGTAAAATAGACAAATTGAATATTAGAGTTAGAGAATAGGGTTTGGAGACTTAGTGTGACCTGCCTTTATTTTTTTAAATCAATGTTCTTCAAGTTGTCTAGTAAGTAAATTACATTTCCCAACTTGAATTGCACTCCACACCACCTCCCCTCTTGTTATCATGTACCAAGTATGGGGATGAAAACAAGTCAGACCATTTGACAGAGGTCTATGGTCTAATCTATTTAAAATCTAACTCGGCCTAATTTGTTTAATAAAAAGGCAGGCTCAAACTTTTTATAAAGCTTATTCAAACTTTTTATAAAGCTTATTTAATTAAATTGACCAAGTTGAGGCTCACAAAAAGCCTAATAAGCCCATCAGGTTGGCCTATTAAGCTCTATGTATATAATATATCTTATATTATTCATATCGTTGAAGTTTTTTTTTTATAAACTCAAGACTTCATATGATTTTATTATTTGGTAGCAGATACATTTGTGTGATTAAACCTTCGTAAAATTTTGTTTTTTAGTAGCAAACATATTCGTGTGCTTTAAGCCTTCATAAGTTTTGACATATTTAGTAGTACGTTTATAAGTGTTGATAAGCCTTAGTGTAAAATAGGTTTTTAAATATGCTTTCAGACTTCATCAGGCTTTAAAAAGGTCAGGCCTGCAATTTTTTAAGTAGGCCAGTCTTACGTCTTACAAAGCCCGGCCCAGCCTAACTCATTTCCATCCCTAAGCAAGTATGAGTTGGAAGTCTTAAGTGCATTGGTAAAGTAGAGGTTGAGCACATTATAAGATAGAGGACCCATAAACCCATTGCCTTAAGATTTTGGATAAAAGTGTGGTGTCTCTCTCATTTGTGGTTTCTTTTGCCTAATGAGGGTAGTCCCCAGGCTCCATTGGTGACCCAACAATGGTATGAAATACGTGGTTTGACAAGGGTTGAAACGGCTCCTTGTGTCGAAAGTCTTCCTGACCAAGGGTGTTCGGGTGGCGGGTTCCATTGGTGCCTCTAGCAACAACAGTACAAGTGCAAGTGCATGTAGATGACACAACTTCCGCTTGAGGGTATCATGAATTGATGGACTCACACTTGAGGGGGAGATTGTTGTGATTAAAAGTATGAGCTAGAAGTCTCAAATCATTTAAAATATAGATGCTAAGCACTTTATAAGTGAGCAGACTCATAGAAACATTTGCTTTTTTTTTTTTGTGTGAAAGTGTGGTGTTTCACTCACTTGTTCGGCTGCTCTTGCCTCATGTGGATGGTCCATCAAGCTCCCCATGTGACCTAACACTTGTGTTAAAACATACATTTCCTCCACTCTTACGCATAACATAATATAAAAAATTGCATTTCCTTTTTTCGAGAGAAGCTCGAATTACATTATTCTCCCCTCTTATTTTAAAATATAAATTTTCTTCATTAATAGTATTTTTCTGATGTTAACCCTCTGGTTTTCAGAAAAGAGGTCCCTAACAATTTTGAGTTTAATCGAAGTAAAGTTTGACCAATAATTATTCTTTTATTAATAGTAATTTTATTTCTAGCAATCTAGCGACAAAAATCTAACAAAAAGTACAAATAAAATGGAATATTACACATCCTCTTTAATATAATTAAAATACAAATGTATATTTTTCTTTATTTTTAACTCACAATATCATTAACATCTAGTTTAAAATAGTATAAATAGGAAGCAATACAAAATAAAATTAAAGTAATGCACAAATTACTAAAACCGGTAAAATATGACTATTTAAAAATGAATTTTATATTTAAATAATTAAATCAATAATAAAATTTTAAAATTTAATTATCAAAGACATTGAAATTATAAAAAAAAAGTGATTTTTTTTTTCTTAAATGGTGGTTTGAAGTTAATGGATATCCTAAAGATATTTATTTAAGTTAAAATTGAATAAAATATAGTACATATTTAATTATTAAGGGAGACTATTGTAATTAAAGCATCTCTTAGGATATGATATCATAATTTACTCTCGTTTTTTACTTATTAAGGAAGTGTAGTGTATATTTTAATAGAAAGTAGGATGAGAGAGTAATTTAAGGATCTATTGGGGGAGGGGAGTGTAATTCAAAAATTGTAAATAAATGACAAGCTAGCTTACTTATAGTGGATAAGCTACCTGGTTGAATTTGTAGTGTTTAGTAAAATTGGCGATTGGACTAGTTTATGAACAAGAAATGACATTAAAAGGATATATTTGATTAATATTCATTTATTTTTCAAGTAAGATGTGAGCGGTAAAATTGAGGAAAAAAGATAAGTTATAACCTTTAAGTTGAATTAGCTAATCAATATAAGTTAGTATAAACTAGTAAAAGTAAACTATAAACTAGTGATAAAAAAATGTTACCAAACGAGTCCTTTTTTGGTCATTTGAGCTTATAAGCTATAAGCTTAAAATGTGGCATTGCCAAACAAAGTCTACGTAGAAAAAGAGGTTAAATATCAATCCTTGAAATTGTGCAATTGAAATTAGAGGTTCAAATATAAACAAATGAGAAACTAAACGATGTCAAAAGTGCATTTAAGCCACAAACAATAATTAATGTTGACATGACACTCTAACACACATTTTTCATCGCAGTCTCTTTTATAAGTTGAAATTTATAATTGTGCCACCAAAATTTTATGCGACCCACATGATTTAATGTCGTTTATATGAATTTTAACAGATAAATAAGAATGTGTTAGAAAATGTATAGCAAACGCAAAGATTTATTGAGAAGAAAGAAGAAAAAAAGCGTAGTATTAATTATTACTTCCGCAAGACAAGGCATCACAAAATGCCAATTTCATTCCTATAAATACCCTTCTCATGAATCTTGAAACCACAGTTCGGTTGTGTAAGAATCAAACACATTTCATATGGCAACTTCGAAAGTTCTAAGCATTGCTTTCTTTGTGTTGTTGGGCTTAAGCATGTGTTCTGCGACTAGAAAACTCTATGACAATCGTGATTCTGGTCCTGATCAATACCCCTATTCTGGTGATGAAAGTGGCTATCAACCCCAAGGTGATCACCTTCCAGTTCCACAAACCACTGGATCTGGAGGACTTCTTGGAGGACTGCCTGGAAGACTTCGTGGTGTACCAGATGAAGGAAATTTGGGTGATGAAAAAGTACTTGGAGAACTGCCTGGTGAATATCCTGGTGGTGTGAATTCCGGTGGAGACGGCTATCAACCCGTTAGTGCAGAAGTTCCTGGTGGAGGAGGAGATGGAGGACTGCCTAGTACTGGACCAGTTGAAGAAGGTCTTGAAGATGGAGTCCTGCCTGATGAAAGAGGAGTCCTGCCTGATGAAAAAGGCTATGTATAATATAATTATTGTCATCACTAAATCAATAATGATATCTGCATAAATAATATCTAGCTCTCCTCGTAACCATATTATATATAGAGAGATCAACAGGGTTCCAAGAATAAGATACTGTTGTAAGGATGCTTACAAACTTTGATTAATATTAATATATTTACTTTGCATGTATATCTGAATCTTGAATGAATGTATCTTGATCTGGAACTACAATATGAAAAATACTAATATGTGATCTACTTAACAGAGACGATCAAAATTACTAATATGTAGAATCCAAATTCCCTGCAAACACAAAATCCTTCATTCACGTAGTAACCACATCGTAACTGTTGGATCGAGATTAGACACTACATA
>Ga0228711_1006881_pt1 | contig 16713 bp, 7 predicted proteins | sample MedpolnodulmetaG_2_FD_177996 | JGI IMG/M metagenome (GOLD analysis project Ga0228711, IMG submission 177996) | Root nodule microbial communities from Medicago polymorpha collected in Santa Monica, California, United States - brown nodules | ecosystem: Host-associated > Plants > Roots > Nodule...
TGAAATAGGATTTGTCAAAAAAAAAAAAAAAAAAAGGGATATGATCTAGGAATGTGTTTGTCCACTCCATTACTAGTTATAAGTAAAATTAATTTTTTAGATTTATTTAATTAATAGTGTATATTAAAAAGGAAAATTTGTTTATAATTAAAAACGGAGGGAGTAGGTCTATTGTCTAACCTATATGAAGGTGAATCGCATTTTTTTTATTAATCATTTGGTTTTTATTGAAAGAAAATCAATAAGTTTCGTCGAAATTTGGAGTTCATATGTAAGGTAACTAAATTCAATAAAAAAAATTGTTTCATTTAAGACTTGAACAATTTTTTGAATGATTTGTTATTTAATGTAAATTAATTTTTTGACAAATTAAAGTAAGTTAATTAACCACTTAAATCTAAATTACTCGATAAATAAAGTCTATTGAAGGTAGGTCAGACTTTTTGTTAAGGTCTAAACTTACCTACAATGTTGTATGTACTATCTTGATTAAGATAGGTGTTAGGAACAACTCAGAGATGTTCGTGGTTCGGTTTAGTTCATTTTTTTAGACTAAAAGTCATCCGAACTGCAAGATAAATAAGTACGCGGTTTGGTTTGGTTCGGTTGACTTTTAAAATAAAATCTAAACCAAACCAAACCAATGCGGTTTGATAGGAACGGTTAATGCAGTTTTTTTAGACAATAATTTTTTTTTGTTTTCAACGTTAAAATCAAATTAAAAAATTAAAACACAACATATTTTCAGCAATGTTTTAAATTTCATCCAACATTACAATTTTATTTCCATCTAACAATGTTCCAAACTACGTAGACCAAATTAAAGTGTAGGCAAAAAGTAATTCTACTTAGTAAGAAATACAAAAGACTGAAATTTTAATCATTCTCTAAGAGTTCAACATAAATACATTTTTTTTGTAGAAAAAGCAAAAAAAGAAACTTAGCAAGAGAAAAAATGTCATTTTATAAAAGTTTCGATTGAATTTCTATGAGTATTGGTCTAGATGATATATATTTAATTAGTGTTTTTCTTATATTGTGGTTTGGTTTGGTTTGGTTCAGTTGGTAAAATCAAAATCGCAGACTGAACAAAACCATGCAGTTGAGTAAAAAGATCATCTCAACTAAATGCGATTTTTTGCTGTTTCGGTTTGGATTGGTTCGGTTTGCGGTTTTTCTTTTGGATTGGTTCGATTTTGAACACCCCTAATAAACACTCTTTTTATAACACTCTCTTTAACACTCCAATTATATAAAAATCTATGTGGGTATCACACTTTAGAAATAAATCCCACAAAAGTGGTTAAACCCACATAACTTTCACCCAATATGAAACTAAGTGTTAGAGGGAGTATTAAAAGAAAGTGTTTTTAATATTTCTATTTTAACTAATCTTCTCACAAATAAGCAGTTTTTGTGTTCATCTTACATATAATGCATAACTTTATTCTCTAGCAGCTACAATTCATCTTTTATAAGGTGAATAAGTGAAGTGTCAGGGTTCGAACCCCGACCCATGCATATAACAATGTATGTCTCTGCCAACTGAGTTATGCTCACGGCGACAGATAACTTTATTACTAACGTAAAATTGAACTCTACCAAATAACCTGAAATGTTTCGGTCAAACTCTTAATATCACTAATTTAATTGATTTTTTGGTCAATTTGCTATTAAATAATATGAACATAATAAAACTGAACTCCATCAAATTGCCTAAAATGTCCTCGATCAAACTCTTAATATCACTAATTTAATAGGTTTCATGATCAATCTACTACTACTATATTAATTAGTAAAAGAGTCGTGCATTTGCACGGGTTGCGTAATACTGTAGTAATTATATAGTAAAAAATAATTACATTAGTAATATTATGAAATGTTTAAAGATAATAAATGAAAATTATCAGTATTAATAAAATGTTTCAATAAAAATTATTTGCAAATTAAAAAGCTAAAACACAACAAATTATATGTTACAAGTTTCCTGATTTGTCTATATTTACGAAAGCAAATTATTATGTATTGATATGAGATGCAAAAAAAAATAAAAATATTGATATAAAAAAATTGATATGATAAAATTTTGAAAACTGATCACTATTTTCAAACTATCAATATTAATATAATGTTTATATTAGATATTTTGTTATTATATAGTGTTTCTGTTAAATATTTTGTTATTTTATATGCAAAAATAATTATATATTTTCACCGAGCTCGATGCAGATTTTATGTGTTTATATCCATGCAGACAAAACTTTACGTACCGATATGAGAAATTTGATATGATAAAATTTTCAAAATTCATGACAAGTTCCAAAATATCAACTTTAACGTCGTGTTCTATTAAATATCTCTTTAATTTTACATACAAAACACAATTAAGTATTTGCACCGCCCTCGTTGCAGATTTTATGTCCTTATATATGCGGAAGCAAATTTTTATGTATTGATATGAAAGGGTTATGCTAACAAGTGCCCTAAGGACACTTCTTAAGGAAACCAAAAGTAGTATATTTGCATTGAAATATTCAACACCACTTTGACTTTTTAAAAGTTATATTCATCGCTCTTCATCATTTTTCAACACAGTATTTCTATTTTTATCCTTTTATCTAATGTCCAAGGACACTCTTTAGCATTTCTCATATTTTAAAAAGGGTTAATGGATCAATTTAGACTTTCAAAAATGTCATGTAAGCCCAAGTCTATTATAACAAGCTACTAAACAAATTTAAATATTACATTTTCCGGCCTATTCATTATTCACAAGCCTTTTTTTTACGAAAATATTCATGGGGTTTTTGGATCCTCTGAAACTTGTTTTCCCCTGTTTTAGGATAGAAAAACGAGTTTTTCACCAATTCGGATTATACAGTCCGAACACCTCATAAGTAGGGCGTTTTTTTTTGTTTTTTTTTTCTTCAGATTATGAAATCTGAATACCCCTTAAACAATCATCTTGTGCCGAGAATTCAGGGAAAACAGTTTGGATTATATAATCTGAATTGTATCAGCACAAAAATTAAACTTGTTTGTAACATGAATAGTCAGTTTAAGAACCATGTTAATCATTCTAAATATGACCCTTGTTTTTGAGGTCATTGTTAGTTGTCTTCATCATGTCCTATCGAAAATCCAATTTTCGGGCTATTTGCTCAAATTGCTCCAAAACTTGCCCAGAAAATCAGAAGAAAAAAAATCAAGAATCAAAACTTTTCTAGGAGGGACTTCTTACGAGACTATGCCCCTCTAAATCCAAAATTTCATTACTTAGACCCATTTTTCATTTTTCATATTCTCAGAAAAATTTGAAAAAATTTGCATTAGTTTTATTTGATTTTTAGAATTTTTTATGGTATTTTATATTTTATTTTGGTTTTTTAAAATACAAAATTGTAGCTACTTAAATGAGAGAGATTATGATTGTTACTTATATATAAACATATTTCAGATTCTATAGTATGAACCCATCTAAAGTGCGTTCGGATTATAGAATTCAAAATCCATAAACAGTTTTGAAAAATAAATACAGCGGGCGGAAAATAAATAGGGTGGAAAAAGTAATAGTCAACAAATTTATGCGTTGAATTTTTTGGCCAAACTAGATTTGAGTCTTGCTCAGTCTAACCAGGACTGGTTTATTTTCAATTCAAATGGTTGGAAATTTATGATTTGTTGAAAGATAATCAGTTGGTGAACTTAACATGGTCCCATTCAAGTGATTCTAGTGAATCTTGGACCATTATTGGGTCTAATTATAAGGTTAGCTAAGAAATAAATTGAAATTTTTGTTGTTGTTGTTGTACTTTCTTTTTAGCCATGGTGTTCTTATACTAGAATCAAACAAGTATAATGGTATTCACTTTTTTCTCTTTCTTTGTCATATCTCATTACGGAATCTATGATGATATCATCCGGAGCTTTCTACTTTACCAAAGGCCTTCAACATTTTTCATCGACAAAAGTAAAGATTTTTTATAAAAAAAAAAAAATCAAGCAAATATGTATGCAAATACTGATATTTCAATGCAATTATTTAATTTTAAAAGGGACACTTTTTCAATAAAAAAATAAAAGAAAAAAAAGGTTGTTAGGATACATTTTTTATATATCATGTCCTATTGTATACATTTTAGTCAAATTGAGGGAGAAAATAACAAATATGTTAGGATTTTAAGGATTAACCTTAATTAACAATTAAAATAGTGAATTATTATGAATTATTATATTAAATATTAAATTTTAATTATATTATTGCATTATATTTTAACTAAAATGATATTTATTAATTGAATGTAATTGGAAATCGATCCTATGTTGTATATTTTTAATCATTATATTTCAAAAGTTAAATAAAATCATGTCTATCTAAAATTATGCTTTACATGTTTTTATCGGTTCCTAAATAAGCTAACCTTGACTTGGTTTTCTTTCTTAGTCAATCAAGCCCTGCATATATTTCTCAACTGAAAAATGGTTTTATCATGTGCCTATTTTTATGCAATATGTGGCACTAATTATATGCCTTTGACTTTGTCCATGGTGGGTGGTTAATCAACTTTGTTTTCACCCACCTAACTCACCCATCACTTCTATATACTTAAGTAAAAGCATACCTGCTAAATACATAGATGAACCTGCACATAATATACACTCATATACTCTCACTTCATATCATATTTACCTGTACACAATTATTTTCTCTTATCCAAAGTATTGAATTTCTAGGTTACATCTCCAGTTATCTTTGAGATTATTTTGAGTTGTTCTGTCACCTCCAGTTATGATTCATAACAGGGAAGAATTGTTGTATTCTGAGAGGATATGCGCTTATGAGACGGATAAAATCTTCAACGACACTGACTATTTCACGCCTCAGGTTACTTAACAGTGTGTTGTTTTGCAGGTTTCCTCTAATTTGATTTGTGAAGATTTTGATGGAGCTGTGTCGACAACCAAATTCGATAAGTTCCTTGTTCTTTTTTGTACTTTTCTATTAGTTGTATTTATTTGTTATGATATTTCTCCTTAATTTCTTATATGTGATAATTTCCACCTATAATTTTACAACATCCTGATGAATTTGACGGTTTTTCATAACAAGTCCGTTGAGAGGTTTCACTCTAATGATGTTTATGTATACTGATTATCTCATTAGATCAGCATAGAGTTAGCCTAAAAGCATCATGGAGAAGAAAAAAGATATTTTCTAACACTAATCATTCTTTATTTTTATTTTTTTGTGACTCAATCTATTCCAACTCATTATACGCGTATTTTCTTGTTACAGTCTATGTTGATTGAAGAGTTGGAAAGAATGATCGATTCTTTTTGATGGAGATTGAACTGAGGACCGGGAAGAGGCATTAGTTGGTTAAAATGAGAGAAATTCACAATGAGAAAGGAGAATGAAGCTATGAGATTGCGACATTTGGATGGTTTCAATTTAGATATGTCACCAAAACATGGTTGGAAGCTTGCCATCAACCATGATAGTATGATTACTCACAAATAAAAGCTAGATACTATCCAGATGGTAATTTTACGAAGGCTTTTTCATGTAAGCATGTTACAGGATCTTTACTTAGATTTAGAACACCAAATCATTAACATAACTATAAAGTACATACCTAAAGCCATGACATAATTGATTTCTAGCAAAGGAACTTTGATGACACTATAGTAACACACACACACTTGTATATGCCAAGAACAAGTCTTCCTCTTGATCTCCACACCTTTTATCAGAAAACCATCTTGAATGGGAAAGGAAGAGCTTTCAAAAGGAAAAGATTGTTTTTCTATGTTGGAGTCGACAGGGGATCCTGCCTTTTAAAGAAAACCAGTAGCCAATATCCACCCATCATAGATATTTGACCCATTACGCCCTACATTGTAACATAACACACTTAACAATTGGGCCAAACCCAATAATATATCTTTACTTGTGGTATTACCAAAAACCCATTAAAAATATAACAATTAATGAGTTTATAGAATGAAATATCAGGTCATACATTCAACCTATTTTGCTAAAACAAAATTACACAAATCAATAGAAGTCCAAACATAAAAAATTCTAACATTCTCCCACTTGGACAATATTGATTGGGTTTTATTTATTTTGAAAATTCATTTTGAAAAACGACTCTTGGGTTGAACAGTTGTGGCCACAAAACAACCTGAATACAATTACCACAAAAACATGATCAATATCACTAATGTAATCATTAGCTAAGAGTCATCAACAATGATAAACTACTCAAAGTTTAGTTCATCAATGGCCACAAAACAAATAATCTCATCAGGAAGATCATAAAACAAGTGTGTAAGTGCAGGTACATATCATAGCAAAAGTGATCCGTTTTATGCTACTATGTATAGATCCTACATTGTGTCTTCAAAAGAAAACACAACCAACTTCTACAAGGAAATTATATTCACGTTTCTCAAGAAACACCATCCATAAAAGGATATTCTGAAATATCGATATAAACACAGTGATAGAAGTACATTATAACTATTTCATTAATAATATAACATGTTATATACACAAACGACTATATAAGTTCAAAGTAATAAAAGTGGCATGAAACATCAACTCCCACTAACCTGTTACATCAAAAGACCTTACAATACCCATATTCTCAACATGTTTCATAAACACCATGGGTCTAAGTCTTCAGTTAGTGGCCTGTCTTTCAAAACAAAAAACAAAACAAAAAAAAACTTCAGATTTAGCTCATATGAACTAGACATCAACTCTATTTACATTCCCCACATAACAGATTAACTTCAACTTCATTTAGCTTTCTCTTGTTCTTGAACCCCTTTACCCTTAGTCTCCAAGAAAGATTTGAAGGCAAGACAATTTGATTTCTTATGTCTTGCTGATTTCCAAAACCAACACTTCAGTTCCTTCTTTTGTAAATTAGGCTTTGGACTGAGAGGGTTATTCTCCTTTTTCTCAAGGAACTTCTTATGTTGAGGTTGGGAAGCTACATTCACACTCTCGGATGATACATGGTTCATCCCATCTTCTTCTTGGACACAAATAGAAATTAAGGTGTTTATATCCCAAGTTTCCTTTTAGGTGTTGTAGGAGGTCTTCAAGGCATTAAACTTCTCAGGAAAAGAGTTTAGGGCATGATGAACAAGAAACTGATCATACTTAGATTTAGAACACTAAATCATTAACATAACTATAAAGTACATACCTGAAGCCATGACATAATTGATTTCTAGCAAAGGAACTTGATGACACTAGAGTAACATGCACAGTTGTATATGTCAAGAACAAGTCTTCCTCTTGATCTCCACACCTTTTATCAGAAAACCATCTTGAATGGGAATGGAAGAGCTTTCAAAAGGAAAATATTATTTTTCTATGTTGGAGTCAAGAGGGGATCCTTCCTTTTAAAGAAAACCCGTAGCCAATATCCACCCATCATAGATATTTGACCCATTAGGCCCTACATTATAACATAACACACTTAACAATTGAGCTAAACCCAATAATATATCTTTACTTGTGGTAATTACCAAAAACCCATTAAAAATATAACAATTAGTGAGTCTATAGAATTAAATATCAGGTCATACATTCAACCCATTTTGCTAAAACAAAATTACACCAATTAATTGAAGTCCAAACATAAAAAATTCTAACATTTTTGGGCAACAGTTGCAGTTTTGTTTGGTGTAACATTCATTCTTCTGAGGTTGTATTTCGAATGGGAGCTAGATAGACACCTGTTGGATGTCACCCAATTTGGATCTATCTTGCATTATAGCAGGGCCTTGTCCAATGTCAATCAAAACTATATGATTAGTTTTACAACAAGACATGTAAACCTTATTGGTCACGCTTTTGCGAGAGAGTCAGAAATATATGTCATTTTGCTTCAACTTGTATTACAAATGTCGTTGTTATGAATGTGAAATATGTTTGTTCATTCAAAACCAATATGGTAATTGTTAGTAGAAATGTACAACACAAAGTTAACTAATGATTTCAAAAAATAAAACAAACAAAATAAAAATAAGCGATTTTAACATTCAATAATTTAAAGTTTATCTTTTTAGTTGTTTTTGAAAAAATAAAAGTTGGTTTTTGTTTCTCTACTACAATGAGAACATCTTAAAAAAAAACTCATATAAAAAATGATTTTCAAGATAAACTAGTAAAAGTTTATCTTTTATTGTAGCATTGATAAAGTACCATTTTGTTTTTTGTGTTTGCCGGTAGGAGCCAGTCCTAGGAGAGCGTCGACTTGGAAACCGATGATTGAATTGTTTAAGAGACTCTCATGAGAGAAATGTAGGAATCTCTCGATAAGCGAAAGAGTGGTGCTGATAAATTCAGTGCTAAGTAGTTTACCGGTCTTTTTTTCTCAATTTACAAGGCTCCAAGAAGGAGGATTAGGTGTGAGAAATTTAGAATTGTTTAATGACTTACTAGTGTGTATACCCGTGCAAGGCACGGGGAAAATTGTTTTTTAATTAAATTTAAAATTAAAAATGAAACATTCTATATTTATATCTTAATTTATGTTAAATTTAACATAAGGATTTGAAAGAATAATATAAACAGGAAGAAAACAACACATATAAATAAGAGAATTTTAAACTTGAAGATATGGAAACATATTGCTTAGTGTCAGTTCAAAGCAAATGGTTTTACATGGATTTGAACCTAAATTCCTATATGAAAATTCATATATTCTTAGTTAGTCTTCATATCTTTAATGTTGCACCTCTTTATAGTTCGACTGTGATTATTAATGAAAAACTATAAGTATTTACCCTAAAAAAAAAAAACTTTGACATTGTTGTACGTCAAGAACAAACACAACTAACGAATAACACAGTCAACTTTCAATTGGTCTCTTGTTTGTCCACTTCAATATTAGCTACAAAATAGAAAGTTCAATTGTACTTTCTATACAAACAAATAAAGCGGCAACAAAATCCTATAAACTTTATTATTGTTGAAAAATGCAGAAAAAATCTATACTTCAGAGGCATGCATCGTCCCGTATCTCAACACAGCCTTAAATACAACATCGCAATGCTTCTGAGCTAAACCAAAATAACATTAAAAATGAACACAATAGGCTTTATTCAGCGAACCCATCATAAGGGAAAAAGGCATCAATCATTTTCAATCTTTATAACTTTCTTGATGGGGTAAATCCTTCATGAACGCCAACTTCTCCATGGAGAACTCATTTAAGAGCTACTGCTATAGTTCCATTACCAAAATATTCCAAAATAAAACTAAACATTCCTGAAAAGAAATATATCTTTATTTAGCAAGAGAACAAATTTCTAATACAAAACTAAAAAATAAATTAGAAAATAAAAATGTGAGTTTTTCTTCTGGTAATTATTGTTAAGAGGCAAATAACTTATGCTATAAAAAGAGAATCATTTAAAATAAAAAAATTATAGAATTAAAGCAGAATGAGCATTAGAACAGTAAGAATTAAAAAATAATGATGCATTATATTATAAAACACACTAACATATACATTATACTTTAAATCATACTGACAAATGCATTAGAACTCGATTATACTATGAAATAAAAAAAAAATAGTAAAATATTTGTACCTAGAGGCCATCATCAAAGAATATGCTCAGCTGCATATAAGCCTCATAAAAGTTGTGACATTCCCATGAATTAAAGAAGAACCTCGATGAAATCTAACTTTGCAATTTTAAAGGTTAGATAATTTTTTTTATCCATATAGTAAGGTATTCCTCGCACACAAACCAGTCCTACCTTATTTCCAGTGTGTACTGCTCAACCATAAAAACGGTTTCATCATTAGAGATGTTATGAATGGTAGTCTAGCTTAGCCAATCTTCTAGCTTATTTAAAAATAAGTTATCAGTTGGCGATACTCTGAGGCTTTGGTGGATCCAAACCTTTAACATTTCTTCATAGATGTCGAGAAACATGTCAAATGGCATAAGTAAAAATTTTAGATTGATAGACTAAACCTCTTTAGCAGCTATGGGAGAGGTTTGGAAAGAGGTATGAGTATTCTAGCTTCAGAAAGTGGGTTGCATCAAGAAATTGATTATATAGATAGTTGGGTAAAGTTCACGTTGAGCCGGGGGCGGATCCAGACTTTTGGTATTTGTGAGGCTAAAATTTCAAAGAAAAAATAATGCAAACTATATTAAAAATATGAATTAACATTGTTTGATACAATACATTACAATGAAAATCGTCTCATATCCATTTGTTGAAAATGAGCTAAAATAACATCATTGCTTATTGTTAAAAGATCATATCTTTCTATATAAGTTACAATACGGTCATGTAGTCACTGATCACCCATTTTGTTACATAGGTTCCTCTTCACAACTTTCGTAGCTGAAAAAACACGTTCAACACTTACAGTTGTTACGAGCAAGAGCAAAACCAACTTCAAAAGTTTATAAACCATAGCAAATGTGTTGCACTTATTTATTTCCACAAGTTTAGCACAAAGATCTGAAAGCCCTTTCAACTTAGCAAATTTTGGGTTAGATCGAACATTTGTAACATAATTTTTAAGTTGATCACGTAACGCCACTTCTGACACTTCTATAAAATCATTTGGATAAAAATCAATTATACTTAATAATTTCTTTACATTTAAAAACTACAAATGAGTTTCCGGGCCTCGGACGTGAAACACTTTGTTATTATTATTATTATAAAAAAAATTAAAAAAAAATGGGAAAAGGCATGTGGGCTTAAGCCCCACATAGCCTCTATTTGGATCCGCCCCTGCATAGAGCATGATGTTAAATAGAAAAAAGATAGCAAATTGATTGAGTTCGGGGCGGAAGCAACCCAAATGAAATAAGGAAAAAAAGGGGACTTACATAGAGGTTTCAAAATAGAAATACTACGAATTTGAAAGGCAAGAATTGAGTTTGGAATTGGAGTTGATTTAAGAATGAAATTTGGGTTTCAAATTTGCATCGGTACCGAACAAAAAACAAAGAGGTATCTTAATATTGGCCTGTTATGTTTTGTTTTCTTCGTAAAGTAAACCGTTTTCAACCTTTTCATTATTAAGTCAAGCTTTCAACACACGGGTTTCAAAATATGGCTTTCCAATACCAATTTTTCATTTTTTTCAAAAACACAATTAATTTAAAATTAAAAAATAAACTAAATAAAAGCCAATTATGGAAACCTTGCCAGAAATAGAAAATTTAAAAGAAGAAAGCTCTCTTGTTTGCTGACAGATGGCAAACTTGCTAAAGAACTTTATTATTATCTATAGATTACTCACTGGATGATTGGAAGAAAGTGAAATAAACTGGTTTGAAAATTTGGTATATTGGAAATTAGGGAAATGGAAACAATACACACGTTTGGAGGGACATTTGGGTTGGTGATATTTCATTAACAATAAGGTACAGGAACTTGTTTCTTCTTTCAAGTTACAAAGAAGGAAAAATAGGAAACATGAGAGATTGGATTAATAATTGATGGAACTTGAGTTTGAGTAGATCTTTAGGGTGTGTTTGGATGGAGGGTTTAGGAGGGGAAGGGAGGGGAGAACTTAGTTTTCTTTTCTAATTACGGACATTATAAAATGTTTTTTAGAAAATTGAATTAGCAATATGATAAATGATCATATAATACTTCAAGAACACTTAATTTATTTTGAAAAAACATTTTACATTGGTCGTAATTTAAACAATAAAAATGAGCATTCCCCTCTCTTTCCCTCCTAAACCCTCAATCCAAACACACCCTAAGAGACTGCAGAGACTGATATTGATGCTGATCTTCTTTCCTGCATTTCACAAGCAGAGGTGATTGAAGGCGAGAATGATAGTTTAAAATGGCTACCAGTCCCGCAACAATGTTTTTCAGTCAGCAGTTGCTAATGAGTTATGTAGCATGGAGACTGCAGTATCTCTAGATAACAGACTTGTTTCAGCAATCAATAGGCTTAGGGGTGGGCATGGTTCGGTTGGGGATAAAAACTGAATCGAACCGAACTGTTTGTTAAATTTAAATAACTGAACCAAACCGAATTGTTCTAAACTGAACCGGACTGTTATTATGATACCGTTGAAAAAAATATATAAAAACCAAATGAAATTGAATTTTAGAAGTTTTAAAATCGAATCAAACTGTTTCGAACTGAAGTGTTTTGAATCGAACCAAACTGTTTCAGTTCAATTCAAGAATTGTTAGTAATGATTTAGTTTTTTTTGTTTGGTTCGGTTCAGTTCGGTTAGATTTTTGGTTTTTTTGCCCTCCCCTAAATAAGTTATGGCAAACGTCGATTTAGTCGAAAGTTGGCGTGTTTGGATGGAGATTGTTTCATGGAAGGCTTCTAACAAGAATTGAATTATGGCAAAGACGAGTTTTAAGGAATAAGGTTAGGGTGTGTTTGTTTCAACTTTAAAAAAAATCTAAAACTATTTATGTTTGTTTACTATCATAAATTTTTTTTTTTTTTTAAAATTTGAAGCTCTTATACTTGAGTTCCTTATGTTTAAAAAAAAAAAGATTTTGGAAAAGCTACTTGAAATAGCTTTTCATTTTGAGGCTAAAAATGATTTTTTTTTTAACAAAATGAATTTTTAAAAATCTAAAACAAAAACTGCAAAAATAAAAAAGTGATTTTTTAATCAAAAAATAGTTTTTTTTCAAAAAAAATCCAAAACAAATGGGCTCATATTAGTGTTTTACCCCTGTAATATAGGTCATTTGCGGGTTTGCCCCCTGTAAAAAAATGGACCGAGTCTTTGTAAAAAAAATTGTTTAAAAATACCCCCTAGGTCATCTGAGTGTACAAAATCGATGATATGTCAGTGGGGTAAATTGAAATTTGCTCAAATTATCGGTGGGGTAAACCAAACATTTTACAAAATTATAGGAGGTAAACTGAAAATTTCTCAAATTATAGGAGGTGAAATTCTCCATAAAGGTCTAAAAGAAAACAATTTTTCTTTTACAAGGACGAAAATAAAAACAAAAAATTCCAGGGTGGAAAACCTATATTACAAGGGTAAAACACTATTGACCCTAAGGAATATTCACCATCAATGTTCTCGGTTTTGTTTCAACGATTTCGAAACACAAAATCATTTACTTTTTTTCCTGCCGAATTGTGAAAAATATTTGGAGTTCTATCTTTAATTTGCTTGGCTGGAATCCGACGAATTGGTGGGATGAGGAGGTGGAAAATTTCTCATCGTTCAACTCCTCTCGGAAAGTGAGCAAATTGAATAACATATCACATTTAGTTTGGTTATCATTAGTTTGGTTATCATTATCGGTTTATTTACTTATAATAGTGACAAGAGGATATATCAATTTATGAGTATGTCATTGCTCAAGCTAAATCATTACAAAGTATATTTAAAAATACATCCTTGTTCTAAAGTCACTAGTCTAGTTTGCTTAGCAATTAATACAAGACACTGCTAGACTTCACTTCTTATTTTTTTTAGGGTCTTGCTAATCAGGGTCCTCAAATCAATGGTTAAAGAAACTAAAAGTAGTATATTTATATTGAATTCAACAATCTTTTGATTTTTAAAAAGTAAAATTCTTCACTCTTCACCATTTTCCAATGCAATATTTCTATTTTTATCATCTTAACCATTACTCCAAGAGCATTATTTAGCATTTTCCTATTTTTTTATTATGCATCCCTCTGTCACGACTTGGGACAGGAGTACGTGCTACGCAAACTCATAATATATGTCCATATAAAAAAACAACTTAAGGGTGAAGCAAATTACAAAATAAGATACATATTTGTCACACTGATAGTGACATAAAAAAGATTCTCTAATGCATATTCATGGATCTAATTTGTTGGCGTGGAGTTCCTTTTATGGTTTCTTATTCATTTTCCTTATTTGTTTACTTTATTTCATTAGTTTGGTAAAAAGCTTAGCCAAAACAAAATTATCATCATCATCACCATCATTATTATTATAATTAATAACGATGATTAAGATTATTACCGATGTCACATCACATGTGTGTGTAAACATAGGACTAGTTGCAAATGCATGTGGCTCTACAGTAACTTCAATATGTCCATTCTTGAGGAAGAATCATATCATTCTGGACATCTGCTGCTGCTTTTGTTGACTGGTGATTCTCAAGTGAAAACATACCTTCCCTATGGTTCAAAACAAGATCTGCAAATCATAATAGTAACAATATTATCGACCAAATTGATTAACAACAAATAAATAAATGAATGAATAAAATGGATGCAAATCATATTTATAAAATATTTTAGATCCATGAATATGCATTAGAGAATCTTTTTTATAAAATGGAGTTCCTTTTTACAAAATATTTTAGAACTAGTTTATTAAAAAAAAAAAATTAGAACTAGTTGGCAACAAATTGCTAGTTGATACTGAGTATTTGGACTGTTGGAATAAATTGCAGCAGTCTCGAAAACAAAATTGGACAGCTAATACATTCCATTATTAAGAATTGCAAATCAAATTAATCATAGAGAGATTAGTACTAACTAGAAGTCTTTCATGGAATATACTAGTTTTAATTTATTCACAATTTTTTTTTAAACATGACGTATGCCAATTTTTTTATGAAAGTATAAACAACTAGATGATGTGTGTGTGAGTATGACATTTGATACAATCAACATATATACTATAATTAATCTAACATTGCGCAAGACTTAAGTATAAGCAAACAGATGAGAAATTGATAGGAAATCATAGAGTGAATAAATTAAACAAATGTAGAAATTGTTTATATATTTATGATTGATAAGAATATGAAATAGTAAAGTCAGTAACAATGGAGTATTTTTGTTTGGTTACAAAACTTAAGAGTATTTCAACTTTGGTGCTACGTATTTCAACTTTGGTGCTACAAGAGTTTAAAACTTAGGAATTGCCCAAATAACATAAAAAAAACCTTAGAAAATAAAACTTAAAATAAAATGAGAATTTATATACTTTTCTAGAGTGGGAAATTTTATTTATTTTATCGAGGATCTTTTTATTTAAATTATTAAACAATCTAAAACAACTAAAAAAAGCTTATTGAATGTCGGATAACACTTAAGTAACATTGGGGGTGTCAATGTCATATGACATTGACCAAACACAATATCACAAATGTACGAAAAATCTTTGTGAGTGAAAGAAGAAAACCACTTATGACATTATCGTTGGCGAATACCATATGACATTAGCACCCCAAATGCTAAGGACGAAGTAACAAATGCATGGTCATGAGTTTATTTATTTTTTAATTTAAATCGGATATCATATATGAATAACTCCACAAACTAGCCTCTCAAACAAAGTAAAACTAAGTGCTGTATTTTCATAGTTGGATTCAAACCTAAAGTTTTTACTTAACTTAGAAGAGATTCTTATCATCTCATCCAAATATTTTTGGGTAACATTATTTATTTATCAGGGGAGTAGTAACTAAACGGCATGAAGAATAGCATAAATAAACAACAAATCAAAGTTGTTGCTTGATAGTATAATTAAGAATAATAAATTAAGAATAGTACCACGGAGTGGAGGGACGCCAACAACTTTGGGAGCCGTTTTGTCAAAGTGTAGTTGCAAAGCCTGCACAACTCTTGCTGGTATAAGGACAGTGGAGCAACCTTTCCCTAACAATATAACGTGCATAAAACAAAATCAATTTTGATGTAAGATGTGAAACGAATTTGATAGTATTGTTTTGGCAGTTAATTAAGATATTAATTAAGGATTACTTCAAACATTAACGAATCTTCAATTTTGCTCACCAAACTTTCTAACCGCTTAATTTTTTGATGTTTCTCGCTAAATGAAAAATAAAACAGAACCGAAAGGAACAAATCATCAACTCAAATGTCAGCAGCATGTTACTATAGATTAGGGAAAAATCAAGTTCAACTTCCATAAAGAATATTTGGTCACCACTCACCATCCAATCACATGCAAAACAGTACAGAGGCAAGATAGATAGGTTTTTTTTTAAGGAAGGAGCTAGCTAGATAGGCTAAATGTGGATGATTAGTGGAGATTAATGAAGCGTAATATTAAGAATATTTTTAAAAAAAACCTACTTAAATACATTTTTATTCTTGTATTTTTTTCGATTCACAATTTTGATCTTCATATTTCTAAATTCAATATATCGGTCCTCCAATTTTTGAAATGTTTATTTTACTCCTATGTATTTTGAGGCTGAATTTTGATAATATAACAAGTGAGATGTTTATGTGATAACTTAGTGGATCACATGACATATTTAGATGGATTTTCACTTAACTTAGCTTTCATTTTCTCAAAACATACATTTAATTTATATCATAAAAGTTACTACATTTAATGCACCCTCAATAGCATCAATCTAGTTGGATAACTCATTTTCATCTCACCAATCTAGTTGCCACTTAAGAGTTCACCCATCATATTATAGAAAAAGCACACTCAATAGCATATAGGTGGATAAAATATTTGATATTTCTAAAATTGGAGGACTAAACTCGTAAAATTGCAAACATATTTCTAGTGTTTATTGTTAGTAATTCTATGAACTAACTTGATAAAAAAAAAAAACACATTTAAGGATTAAATTAACTATGTAAGAAGCATATTCAGTGAGCACAATAACTAACAAAGAAGACACTTACATACGTGTTTACAAGTTTGATTCATTCAAGAACTATAATA
>Ga0228711_1006882_pt1 | contig 16713 bp, 7 predicted proteins | sample MedpolnodulmetaG_2_FD_177996 | JGI IMG/M metagenome (GOLD analysis project Ga0228711, IMG submission 177996) | Root nodule microbial communities from Medicago polymorpha collected in Santa Monica, California, United States - brown nodules | ecosystem: Host-associated > Plants > Roots > Nodule...
GCAAGACCCATACCCTCCGCCATACGGGACTCCGTATCCACCACCACATGGCTACCCTATAACACAACCGCCACCGGGTTACCCATCTGCACCACCGCCACCTTCCTATGAAGGCTACCCTCCTCCACCTCCACCTGGTTATGCAACCTACCCGCCGCAACATCCTCCTCAATATCAAAGCTACCAGGGTTATTTCAATGATGGATATCCTCCTCCGAATTATCATTGCCACCATGTTCAGCATCATTGTCATGATAATGATCACGGCTCCGGTTGTGCTTCTTTCTTCCAAGGCTGGTATGTTTTTTCTTACCATTCAATTCAATTATATTTATCTTCTTTTTCTTTTTTTTCATTCCCCAATTTGATTTATTTAGGGAATTATTTCTGTATATTGATTTTGTTTAATTGCCATGGAATATTATTATATTTCATAGAAATAGGAGATGTGATGAGACATTTGCTAGGTTTAAGGAATTTTGGTTTGATTTAGATATAAATATTTGTGAAATTAATTTATAGGATAAAATTGTAGAGTTTATGGCTTTGGCTACCGAAATCGAGTTAACTTGATTGAAAATTGGTTTGTGTAAACTTGGGTTGAATTATATGGACATGTATATTGACTTGCATTGCATAGAATTTTAAGTTTATGGTCGATTGAATTGATCCATTAAAACGTTAGGCATGTAGGATACAAAGAAATGAAACAAACAGAAAGAACAAAGCTAACTTCATACCCATCACAAAGTTTGTTAATTTTAAATGCCTTAGATACAATGTGAAGTCAAAGATCATGATATAATATAGAAGGTAGCTCGTCAAAAAACCATTGACGGTAGCAATTGAGGAAACGAAAAGCTAGAGCTAATAAGAAAAGACAGGGAATTCTATTTTGTTTGTTGGCCAAGGAAAAGTAAAGAGAAACTGAGCAAAGTAATTTTGCAGTAATTAAAAAAATTTAGAGCTAACACAATTTTCTCAAATCCTAAGTAATGAATAAGAAAAATAGGATGGCGAGCTTCTAGTTTGGAGAAAGTTCTCCTATTATCAGCTTCCAGGATGGTAATGATAGACTACCCAAGAAACATGTGAAGTCAAGGATAATAGCATGTAACTAATAGAAGGTAGCAACAATGTAATCAGTAACACTCAATAGTGGCGACGCAAAGTGGCACCACGGGACGTGCAATAGCGGAGCTGTTTGGTGTAGTGCCACTATTGCGGATGTGGCTGAAATAGATGCTGTTGCACTGAGATAGTATCACACGTTACATATCTGCTGTTAATAACACTTGTAGCAAGTAAGGAACTCAAAGCAAGAGCTTACAATAAATGACAAGGACATTCTTTCTGTTGTTTGGTTAAATAAAAATGATGAAGAATGAAGCATAGATATCAGGAATTGAAAGCTTAAGGGATAACACAATTTTCTCTAACATGGAGATTGCTAAAATGCACTTTGTAAGAGGTTTAGAAGTTAAAGTTAGAGAAGATAACCCAAAAACCAATCCATAACCATACCCAAGACCAAGAGGCCCAAAAACATGGACGAATGAAATTTTGGGGGGGAGATCAACAACTGGTCAATGACCAACACTGATCTGATAGTCATGGGCTGGTCAACACTCTGATGGCAATTAACTATTAACATTCATATAACGTTCAAGTGGATGTAGTAGGATTCCACTGACCACAGTGCTTATATTTCAGTTTGAAAGAGCTCAAACATACATTTTAGCCAAACCACCATGACAAACATGAGTTTGAGTTCTTTCAAACTGAGACCCACTAGTCATTCATGTAGAAAGAAGCAATGTCCCAAGGGGTGTCTGAAGAACACACAAAACGGTAGTAGTATGTGGGGTCGCATCCGATATTTGATTGCTGCAAAATTTTGCAGCAGGGAAACAAAGGGCACTTAACCCAGTTGCAGAGTACCTTCCTTTTGTTTTATGGGAAGGTGCTTCTGTTAGGAAATTTGTCAAGGGCACGAAAATCGTGGCCAGAAAACTGGATAAAAAATCAGTCCCTGATATACGATCCGGTGCAAAACAATAATCCAAGATTACTCCTCTGGCTACAGTTTCAGAGACTATATAGTAAATAAAATCTCGATGTTATAATTATGCAGAAAAGATAGAAAATGTTTAAACTGGTGTCGATGGTTTAATAATGGTTTATTTACAGACCTAATATAACCAAACATCATAATAAGATAATCTTCTGTTTATTCGAATGAGATAGAATAAAATCTCCAAATAGCAAATAATCTTGAATTAAAAATCCTATATTCAAAATTAAACCTGAATTAAAATTCAAAAACTACTTCCAATTTTACATTACTCGCGTTGGAATGGATGCCAACATGAAATGAAACATGTTAAATATATACCATCAATTGGGTAAATTAACTTAAGCTATCGACTCATTCCTAACTTAAGAACTGTGCGGGAAGTTCTGAATGTGTAACCATTGTTATTTTGGGAAAACAGCAGTGGATAAAGTACATGTCACCATATAATTGTTAACTGGAGTCTGCATTAGCGAGGCAAAAACAGCTTCCTAGACCACTTGAAGTAGCTTTATTCATGTTAACATCAATCATGACTAAACTCTTATTTCTAACTGTATAGGAAACAAGTTAATTTGTAGCCTTGTAGATTAGCGTAAAATAAAACTCACTGGCTGGATCAATGTCAGCCGTTCTGTACTACAGGTAAACCGTAGATATATCCCCTCACGTTCACCTCCCATCACCAAGGAATAATAACTTTTAGAGGTCCACTTCACAAATCTTTGATTGAGTAAAATTTGAGATTCTCTAGATAAATACTACAAAATTTGATAAGTAACATTACTTCAGACTACCATGTGCTACCTTTTACTGTATCTCATGTTGCTCAGAATTTTATTTTTCTTGATTTTATTAATGTCAAGTAAACCTACAGCTTCTGGGAATGCTTTGGTTGGTACCATAATTTCTACTCATGAAATATGGAGTACAACCCCTTCCAGTATGAGATTAAGCTCAGACCTACAAAGAAAAGAAAGAAGAAAACCTACAGACTTAGGGTTGGTAACCTCCCTAACCAAATGACTCCCAACCTTGTGCCTACCCTTCTCTCCTCCTTCCCACTATTTTTAATCATGACATATTCTTCTCCTAACTTGCCATGTGACTAGTTTGTACCAAAATCACCCTATCCTCTTTCAGCACAACCAAGTGTCTATCAATACTCCCGCGAAAAGTTTCACCTTGTCCTCAAAGTGAATGATTACATTAGTGTCCACTAGGTTTCCATAATTTGAAACGGAGTGACAAAGTAATTGGTGAAACATGAGGACTTATGCGTAGATCATATACTCTGTTGTTAGTGGTATTTTTTAGCCCAAAAATGGAGTATGACTGCAGTAGGTCTTGTCTCCACCAAAGCCCACTTAGGTTCCCCTTTACCATCCAAAATCAAGACAATCCCCAATTGACTAGTATCTAAGCACTTGGGGAATCCTTCCTTAAAGCTAGTTATCAAGGGGGAAGAATCAAGCCACTTAAATACACCACCAAGCATCCCATACTAATTGATGTAGAATTGGGGCTCCCCCATAATGCCCAAGTCTCTGTCATAGCACCACCCATGAGAGCAACGGCCCGACGTCCTGGTGGCGGGTACTCTACAGCACTTTACTCGGCCTTTCCGGTCATCCCCTTCGTAGGTACTAGGTAGCCATTTTAAAACCAATGGGAACTAGCTTTAGTATCAATTGATAAGTATCTAAGCATTTTGGCAACTCTTCCTTAAACGCTAGCTATCAAGGGGGAAGAAATAGGCCAATTAAATATACCATTGAGCATTCCATACGACTTGATGTGGGACTTGGGCACCACATAATTATGCCCAAGTCTCTATCATTCTTCAAGCAAATATCTAGTTTCTGTAAGAAATGTGATAAAGAGTAGAACGAGTAGAGTCAAATTCTCTTTATTCATCGATGAAGTCAGCTTCATCTATTGTCGTTCTTCAGCAATTTCATGTTTCACTTCAGATTTGGGTGACCTGAACAATTATATCAAAAAAATGAAGGGTCAAATATAGCTAAAATGTTGGTTTTCTAGATGAGACTGGCTCTTCTTTTTTAAAAGTTATGCAAATTCCGTTCTATTAGTTTAATTGAGAATTTATATTGGAGTCATTTGTTCAAATTTATGACAAGCTTTGATTCGGCAACTCTGATTAACAATTGGTGTAACAAACAATCTACAAAGTGTAGGGAAAAATATTGTGTGTCATTACAAGCTTTCCTTAAATGTGCATAATCAGTTTGTTTCTCTGATGTGTGATTAAATCAAACAAGAATATTCTATGGAGTTGTTTTATTTCAGCCATCAACTTTTAATTAAATAAAAGTCACGTGAAATCTTTTTAGCTTCATTTTTATATTTTTTATCCTTTTTAAACCTTCGTGAAGTAGATTCAAGAATATGATTTCTTTGTTCGTTTATATGTGCAGCTTGACAGCGCTTTGCTGCTGTTGTCTGCTAGAGGAGTGTTTTTGATGATGACATTGAAAGCTGTGTCTTCTTCAGTTTGGTGCACTTGGTTGGTTATAGCTCTCTGGATAAATGTTGCTCAAATGTAATGTCCTGCTTGATTTGTGCGGGATATGGGTCAGTAGTGTTGGTCATTCTTGTAACTCTTGGTTTTTTACCCTTGCCCTTTTTTGGGTTGTTCATAGTTTTTGTGGTGTGGTGGTCTTTGTGAATCTACGTGTATGGACGCTTATTATCTATTGGAAACTGTAAACAACAGTTGCTGTGTGGAATTGCAACCTAAATTTTTAATAAACCTTGATATCTTCTGTAAACACCATTTTTTTTCTTCCTGACTAGATCACTTGGATAACCTTCGGATCCTCTCCCTTCAATTATCTACTAAAAAATGAGTACGTGTGATAATTCAGGAGGGTAGTAGACTTCATCAACAATACTTTTTACTTTCTTGACCTTTTCATTTTGTTGTCAACAAAGTGAAAAGGTCAGGAGAGCAACGAGTATAGTATAATTCAGATGAGTTTTGATCGACGGTACATCAATTTATGATAATCATTTATATATTAAATAAATATTGGTTATTTTATATATCAAATTTATCAGCAAGACATTATATTGATTTTCTATATCGATTTTATTAAAAACAAAAAAAAAAAAAAACTACTATTCCTTTGTAGTCCAAAACTTGTTGAGTTTTTATTGAAAAATCTAAACACATGTTTATCAAGATTTATACTATTCAAGCATGTTTTACCTTTATGTGATATATGTCAGTTTTTATACTAAATTAATAGTAGGATAATTGGCCACTGTTATGTGAAGCTAGGAACTTTCCATGGATTGATTTTAAATTTTCAAAGGAATTATAGACGAAAACCACTGCAGCTATGCACCAACGCAAACAAGAATAAGAAGATGCTAGGACAAACTTATAAAAGTGGATTAGAATAGAAGATGTATATGGAGAGAGATGAATGATCGTCAATTTCATGTGAAATATATATCAAAATGTGATCGCCACAAGAGATTTAGAAGCATAAAAATGGTAAACTTCAACTATCATCCAAAAACTAGTTTAAAATGTGGGCAAAGAACTTGTCCTTAGCATGAAGAGTGACACTTGCAAAGTTGGTCATCGAGGCAATGTCTGTTTGTTGTATGATGATTACTTCTATAACTCAAAGCATCTTGTTTGATGTTCAACATTTACAGCGTAACTTCATTTGGTCAAGAGGAAGCTTCATTTGGTTAAGTGGGACACAGTGTTGTTGCATAATTTGCATGGTCTTTTAGCTATTGGGTGTCCGCCTATTATGAATAGTGCTTGTTTAATGAAGATGGGTTGGGAGATGAAGGACGGTAAATGTAGCTTGTGGTGCAGTGTTTTGAAAGGTAAATATGGATGTGGGATGATTGATAATGCTTCCATTATTGTTAAATGTAGCTACTCGGTCTTATATCAGTCTTTTTGAAGAGTGGGCTAATGGTGATGGGTGCTCGGTCAAGGCTTGTAATGACAGGTGGTTGGGAGACTCAACTTGCTTAGCTGATAGCATGGAGAAAATTCATCACGGCATGATCCATTGGAAAGTGCCTGATTTCGTTGATATTGATTGTAAATGGAAGGTGAACACTTTGTTGAACTTGTTACTGTCGGCTCTGGTGGAGAGGCTTATTTTAGTCCCTCCACCGTAGTGATGATGGTGTGGATGTTAGAGCGTGGCCGGGTAATAGGCTTGGTAATTTTTAAGTATCGAATGCCTACAATATGCTTCGAGGTCATCATTTGAGCTCTTCGAACCTGCGTTGGAAGTGTGTGTTAGAGCTAGATGTCCCGGAGAGAGACAAGTTTTGTTTGACAATTGATGCATGGAAGGCTCCTACAAACAAGTTGTGCAGCAGGTAATCATGGAACAACTTCTAGTGATCAATGTGTGGGAGTGGAGGAGACTAGGTTGCATGTCCTTTGAGATCGTAGAGTGGCAAGTTTTGATTGGAATCATTTGGTTCCTCTTCATGGTAGGTTGGATTTCTACTCAGGTAACTTTATGAGTGGATTATCAAGAACATGGGTGCTAATGTGTACTTGGACGGAGGGCTCGCATAGCGTGCTGTGTGTTATCACCTTTATATGGAGGAATAAAGGCAAGTTTATCTTGATATTGCAGTGTGTGGAAGCTACACGAACTCGTGAAGGATAAGGCGAGTATTGGTTTGGTGATGTAAAATCTCGTGTATGTGTTCAGGCGAGGTGGCTGCCACCGAAGAGGGCAAGATTTGCATTAACACCAATGGTGCTTTACATATATTGAGCAGGGTTGCTGGTTGTGGAAGTGTGATGAAATGAATATGGGAAATAGTTGGGAGGATTCACTAAAAATATCGGTTCAGTGGGTGCTTATATAGCTCGGGCTAGAAGTTAGACTATTGTGGAATAGCATATGGATTTGTTGGTGGTGGTTAAAAGTCTCGGAGGGGGAGATATTTGAAGCATGAATGGTAGGAGTCTGATTGGAAAGATTCGGCGTCTGCTTCAGGAGAATTGGCGTGTTAGAATTCGCACTATTTAAAAAGAGGCCAACAGGGTAGCTGATACCTTGGAATGCACTTTGGATGGGATTATCTTCATGGACAATCCTGCTTTTTCTTGGAGTCTATTAGATTTGCTTCTTGTAATCACTCTCTCGTGTTGTCCTAAAAAATCTTGAGGGTCCTAGAACATCTTGAAAGTCCTCGTAAGTTATCACAACAGCATTAAGTTAACTTACACTCATATTAACTACTCAAGAAAGCAAGTTTTCATTACTTTATGTGATCCAACAGTCTTACTTAATGTACAAAAAGTTAGCTCAATTATGAAACCGTCCATACTTTCAGAGTTGATATTTGGTATTCCCAAAATAGAGTTGCCAGAGATGATGTTGAATACAATTACTACACAGAATCTCTCAATAAAAGAGGCATATTTCGCACAATCCACTCAAAATTGTTTGTAAAGGTGGATTCTTGAGCATTCACTCAGAAGACTTCACTACTTGTTTTGCAAAAGCAACTGAGTTTGTGCTTCAACTGTGACTTCAAAGTAAGCCAGCTTGTCTCATCATATGCTTCAGCTCAACAAACAGGATGAAGGGAGACGATAGAATTGCATTAGAGAGCTCTTGCATCATCATGGATAAAAAGAACGTATTAACATATTAATGAAGTGAAGTGGCGTCTAATATTTATGTATAAAAACTAGCAAAGTGCAAGAATACAACAAAGTACAAACCACTAAATATCCGGAGGGACTAAAATTGCATTAATCAGTCAGCCTAAAACAAAGTACAAACAGCTTAATAATAAGAAAAATTAAATAAAACTGAACCTAAAATGAACCTACAGAGTCCATACATAGTCTGGCGCATCTTCCCTTTTCCCGGCCACTGTACGATACAAATACATCTTCTCCACTCTCTGCCCATCTTCCACATAACAATCTGCCTGTTCACTTTCACTGAAGATCTCCACATTCAACCTCGGCATCTTCTTAGCTAATGTCTTGCATGCTTCTACAGTCACCTCGCATGACGACATCCAAAGGGATCGCATTGTTTCATACTTCCCTATGTCTGTTAGAAGTGCCGTATCTCCGAAAGGACAGTCTCTAATCTCAAGCTTGCGAATCTTTTTGCATCCGTTCAATACATAGAGCATTCCCTTGTCACTCTCACCAGCAAATGCAATAGACAACATTTCAAGCTGCTCAGCGTACATTCCGATGTAAAGGAAAACCTGGTCGGTCAACTGACCCGAGAGTGAGAGCCGCCTCAGTCGCTTGCATGACTGCACAATCGCCCCAAAACCTTCATCAAGTGGCTGCATTGTGTCAGGGTCAGGTTTTGTTGCATCGAGGATACATAACCTAAATCGGATAAAATTTGGGCAGTTTTTGGCCACTGTTATGAGGGCAGCATTGGTCATCTGGTGACAGAAGTAGAGTAATGAGTGAAGCTTAGGACATCCCATTGATATCGCTACAAGTCCTTTTTCGGTAACAGCTGCTTGGTTTCCAAATGGAGCTGATGGGAAAACCCTTAATTCTTGCAATTCTTTACATGTGCTAGCTACAACACCTAGGCCCAAGTCTCCAATGCGATCCATTATCTGCAACATCAATTATTGTTGTCAATAATACCCTTGAGTATTTACTGGAGAGAGCAATAAGTGGATTGAAACAATCAATTATTAAGATTATTATATGATAAAAATGATAATTTCATCAAATCAAGAGTCACAAATTTATGTTTAATTGGTATGTGTTAATAACCTAGAACAAGTAAAACAAGTAAACGACAACTAAAAATGAATGGATGCTGTAACAAGTAAAAGGAAAAGACTTTAAGCTTGATATAGTTACCCATAAGCGCTGTAGTTTCCCACAGTGGCGAATAAGTTTTATCAGCTCAATGCCCAGAATGCCTGCTGCATAGCTCAAGTTCAAGGATGTTAAGTTCTGGCAAATTGGATAAATAGCTGCAAGGCTAAAAGGAGCCACTTCTAAAAACCCTGACAAACTGGTTATTGACTTGCACTTAAGAATGGTGGCCTTAAACTTAGCATAGGCATCTGAATTGAGATCATGGAAAAATGATCCAATACCCAGATCCATTAGTTGAGGCGCACGCATTAGTATCCTTTGCAGTGCATCGACAGGCACAGATCTGTTTAACCTTAGACTCTTAAGGTTAGGAGATCTTGCCACAAGTCTCTCAAGTGCTCCCAAATTAATATCTCCTTTAAGGCAAGCAAAATTAAGAGAGACAAGTGATGTGCAGCTCTCTGGAAAGCAACTTAGCCACTGTCCTTTGTGATCTTCAACTTCATTCTCTTGCAGGTCTAGCTCTCTAAGAGACCTACATTTCAACAAAAGCACAAACCATACAATATGGGAAATCAAGAACACATTCTTAACATGCTACAGGAAACTCTCAATCAGCAAAACAAAACATTTCTCAACACAATTATCCTTGACCCCACATATATCATATACAAACAAGATAACCCTGAGTAGCAAATTTTTACAATTAAAACTGCAAAGTCAAAAATCATTCACAACATGATAACAAAATTGAAGAAATATCAATCAAACATCAAAGATGCTCCCGCTGAAATGTAATATAAGCAAAAAAGTACATGTATTAGGTGTCTTAAAAATAGTACTTTTTTATTTCATTCTAAATGGAGAACATTACAAATGGCCACAAAACTAGACATAGGGTAAAAGTTAAGTTCAAAGTCACCATTTTGCTGAACTAAAATTGTACTTGTATTCTCTAACTGGATGTCACAGAAATCACAAGCAAACAAATATCCATCAAAAAATAGAAATTCAGATAGTACAATAAGATAAAAACAACATTAATCAGAACATAACTGCAATATACTTTGAACCGTACAGCTATCATAAAAATAAAACCATCAAATCAAAATAGTACAGATAAATCCCAAACACCATATGAAAAAAAAGTCAATAAAACCAAAAACAAATTCTTAAAAATACTTAACATAAAAACAGTCATAATTAGAAACGCTAACAACACAAGATTTATCATTTCTCACCTGCAATTAGCAGCAACAGCAGCAAGGCCATCAGTGGTGAACCCTTCACAGCTAACAAGAACTAAAGACTTAAAATTCACAAAAGAACGAGAAAGTAGCTCAAGGCTCTCATCTGACACCACCATCCTCTTCAACCTAAGTTCCTCCAAACCAACCTTATTCTTAGCAAGTGCTTCAATCCATGGATAAACAAAACCACCCCAACCATGAGGAACCAAACTAAAATCAGCAAAATGAGGCTTTCCCTTCAAAGTTAAGGATTTCAGATCAGGAAACCTCTCCACCAACCTCTCAGGACTAATAGAGTAACAGTTTCCTATGAAAACTCTTTGTCTTGTAAATCTCTCTATTCTATACCAACTCTTACATACCAAAGACAAAGAATTTCTGTCACTATGTGACACCACATAGTCAAAAACATGTTCTATTACCTCGTCTGGAAAATAATTCATGTTTTTTCCTATCTCACTCACTCAAGGGATCCAAATTTCACAACTTTTGTGGAAAATTTCATTCTCTCCCAACAATTAAAACAAAGATAGAAAACACGTGGAATTAACCAAGATCTAAACAAACACAGAGATACCCTTTTGAATAAAGTGGAAAAAACGGATCTTTACTTAAATCTAGAACATGATGAAAGATCTAGAAGGAAAAAAAAGTGAAAATAATTTAAAGGGCCAAAAAGGTACTAATAAAAATTGTAAAAATTACATTTTTCAGTGTGGATCTGCATGTTAGTTGCCAAATTAACGCAAATTTTCTCGAGAAAATACAGTTGCAGACAAAAAAAAATAAAAAATTGTGATGGTGGTGATTATGAAATGGGATTTCTGAAAGATGCAAAATTGAACTTAGATAGATGATAGATCTATGAAAATCTAAGCTTTTGCAGAGACAATAATAACATTACATTATAGAACACAAACCAGAATAAGAGATGAGTTCAGAGAGTGAGAGAAAGAATAAAATAACTTGCTTTTTAGAGAGAGAAAGAGAGATGTGAAAATGGTGGAGTGAAGAATTATTTAACTAACCATGGTTAGGGTTATAGAACTAGGTTAAAAGAGAGAATGATAGAGATGAATCGAACGGTGGATATTGATTATAATGATGGGATATAGAGAGAATCTTGACCGTTGAGTGGATGAACATGCATGTGTCCTTGTCACTGCTTTCGAAGTGAGCCACCCCTCTGCCAAAAGTATAGCACTCTGTTGCGAAAAGAGAGTTTTCAAAGAGAGAGATGAGGAAAAATTATAGCTACAGACAAATAGAAAACGATTGTTAGATTATACAATTATTTTCTTGATACTTCAAAATATTTTTATGTTGAATTTAATTTTTTTTTTTTTGAAGGAAATGTTGAATTTAATACAGTACTATATACCATGAGTTAGGATATTTCTATTTTCCCTTTCCATTGTTATAGTTTTGATATATTCAATAATTGGACATCAATCAATCAATATAATAGACAAAATGAAAAGGAAAAAAAAGGTAAAAAAAATGGAGAAGATCAGTTAGAGTTAGAGCTGCCAAAAATGAACAGCGATAATGGTTCATTAGTTCGCATTTTGGGCTGGACCGAATCTTAAAAAACTAGCCTAAAATGCACACGTTTTTTTCGCCCTACACATTTGGCTCATATAAAAATCGAGGCGGTCCGGGTTAGCCCAACGAACTTTGGTTTGACACGCTGTCAATATCTTTATATGATTTTTGTTAAAAAAAACAATTTTTTGAAGAAAAAAATATATCTACTAATTTAAAATTTATAAATAAAAAAATATGTAAATAAATATACTTAATAAAAATGGATAAATTTATCTCAGGAAATACAAAATATCTACATATTTTGAATGATATAAGACTTATCTATTTAATATACACGTTCGTTTAAAGAGTCAAGGTAATTCGAGGAGGATCGCCAAACCAACGAGATATGTAGGAACTCTGGGAGAACATGAAGAAATCTTATCATTAACTAATTTACCTCACCTTAGACATATTATGATGTCAAAATTTCTCTATGGGTTAAGAGGTGGAGTGTAACACTCCAATTTCAACCCTTTTTGAGTTACTTGTGTTAATTGTTAAATGTTTCAAAATTTATACATTAATATGTCCTCGTGAGATTAACTCGGTTGATAGGAACAATGCAATATATGCAAGGTTCGAGGTTCAGACCCCGGTCACCACCAAATAAAAAAAAGTGTCCTTATGACATTTTTTAGTAAGTTTTTGTCAAAGTTTATGAAATTAATGCGTTGGAAATTGGAGTTTTGACTTTTTTTAAAAGAATAGTAATTTCTTTATTATGAATCCTTAAAGAGCGCCCTTATGACACTCGTTAACAAGACCTGGAATAAATAAATATATTTTTATAAACATAAATCAAATTTTAAATTTTAGAAATCAATTTAAGTCATATATGTATTATCAAGACGCGTCGAAAGATTTTATTTAAGTCGAAGAAATCAATTTACCGGTTTCAAAAATCTATTTCAAACAGTCAAAATTGAAAAATAAAATTTGTTCCACCTTTCACGAAATTTGAATCTAGATTCAAATTTAGAATCATGTATTTTAAGAAACTAAACACATGCGTACAAAAGGAACTTACATCAACATTCATTAACAAAAAACAGAAATCCAAATTTTGAGCTTAAATTATTTCAAACTCTAAAAAAATCTTAAAAGTGTTAATTCTCATTTGTGTTCAAATTACGTTCGTTGTTGTGTCCTACAAAATTTGAGAAATATCATTGTATTGTCACTTTTCGTCGATCAAAATCATTCTTCGGTTAGTAAGGCTTATAATTTGAATTTATTTTGAACATAGTTTTGAAAATACACTTTTTAGTATTCTTATTTTTATTGTATTTTGTCAAACTCTTAAGAACCAAAACTTTAGAGTCATATTCTGTTAAGACAATTTGTGTTAAGAATTGAGTCAACTATTAAGGTATGCTTGGTTCAAAAAGATGGGAGAGGAGGGGAGGAGTTTTAATGGAAAGAAAGGGGGAAGGTTGTTAATATATGTATGTTTGGTTCAAAGGAGAGAGGGGAGGGAAAGGGGATAGATTTTTATTACATGTATCATGTATGTCTAGTTCACAAGAAGTGAGGGATTTTAAAACTAAATTACTTTTGAAGTAGGTGAGGGATTTAAAAACTAAATTATTTTTTTATCCTTATTATAATATTATAATATTATAAGAGTCTTATAATTTAGATCCGCAATTCAAAATGATATATAGATAGCAATTTTTCGATCTTGACGGTCCATCTAACATAATAAAATATTTTTAAAAAAATATTAAATTATATATATAAATTCAATTAAGTGTAATATGAAGAAAAAAAATTATAAAAAAATTAAAATATAATATACAACCAAATCTTACCAAAAACTTTAATTCACAATACGGTTGCAATGTACAAAATTTATAACAATGTAGGAACAAATTGTATATAATAGTAGGCAATAGCAAGGAAAAAGAATTTTAACAACGACACTGTTATTTAAGAGAAGCAACACAGTTATTATAGGTAAAAAAAATAAAGATAAATAATAAGGACAAATTAGTATTTTAACAAAAAAAAGGGTAATTTTGTCGATATACTAAATGATTTTTTTATCCTCCCTCTCGCCACTCTCCTCGGAAAAAATTCAATTTCGAGGGGAGTAAAAAATGATGTTGGGAGGGATTTGACTCCCCTTCCTTCCTCTCCTCTCATAATAATTGAACCAAACACAATTAAAATGCTCCCTTCCTTTTACTTCCCTCAAAAACACTCAAACTAAACCATAGGCAGTTTCACCGTTCGGCGACCCCGGACACTCGCCCGGGCTGAAGCCTAAATTTTTTGCAATTTCTTATGTAAATCCCTCTGAATTTCTCATTTAAACTCCTATAAATTATGCAATTTCTTTAGATTTTTTAATTATTTGCTTGCAATTTCTTACGTAAACTCTTGAATGTGTTGCAATAAAATTTTGCCCATGCTTTATAATGGGAGCAAGTTCTCTCCTGTGACTGGAGAGTCCAGTGACATCTAAGTCATTTATTTTCCATTATTCCATGCGGGGTTTTTAGCATTAAAGTAATTGAATGTTATTGATGTTCATTGTACTCTCTCCATTGAAAATTTCACTAGAGGGGATTTGCACCCCCTTTATAATAATTCTAGCTCCGCTACAAGAGTTAAGGTACAAAGAGGTTTGTCAGAGAATATAATGGGTGAGGGTTTAGGTATATTAAATAGGAATGCTATATGATCTTTAGGTTGCAAGACCACTAAATTGTGTTTATTTTGAAGGAACTAAATTGTGTTTTTGTATACTGTTTTAGAGAAGGCAAATTAGGATAATTTATGTGTTAGACCATCTCTGTCGATAATTTGAATAATATGTTTTTTATGGTGTTTGCATGTGTGTTAATGTTAATTCTTGGGTGTTGCTATAAAGTTGTAATTTGGTGCTTTTAATGTATGACATTCGTGTTATATATGTCATGTGTCATGAATAAGTCGGATATCGATTATGTCGTTGACGTTTGGGTTTATATTTAGATTCAATCATGTACAATGTAACAAACTATTAAGGGTTGCACTCTTTGAGATTTTATGATATTTTGAACTTTTACTCTTGTACTTGTACCGCCGTTGTTACAAGCACCGATGTGACACACAACATGACCATCACTGTGAGAAAAACTTTCGATATAAGAAGCCGATCAAACTATTGTCGAATAGTCATATATGATATCATTGTTGGATCACAAGTGAAGCTCTGGGGTCATCCACGTCAGACCAAGAACAACTGCACAATTAACTTAAACTTCACATTTTAAGTGGATTGTGAAAATAAATATCTTACTAGAACTATTTTAATGATAAATGTTAAATTGATAAAAAAAATTGATTCCGTTTAAAAACTTTTTTTTGTGGTGTCTAAGGTTCGAACCTCAGACTTTGCATATATTATACATTGTCTTTATCAACCAGCTGAGTTAAACTTACAGGGGCAATTAAAAACTATTTTTGCAAACTTTCGAATAATTATTTTTTAATGGAACTTTTAAAATATCGTAACAACTTCTTAAGTTCTTTTTCGAATGATTAAGAAATTTGTAGAAAAAATTAATAAGGACGTGTTTATATATATAATGTCATATTTCTTTTAAGGGGTATATAATGTCATCTTTTTCTTCTGGTACAAATAATGACATATTTTTAATGGCAAAAATAAGGACATGTATGATGTTTTTGATGTTGACAATGACAAAATCTATATACATCAGTTGGTAGTTGGTTTTTGCATGAATGCCAGGTAGTAAATGACAATATTAATTGCTAGTTACAGATCAATAAATATGCTAACGCTGCTCTACTACACATGATTTCTTGTTCCTATGTAGTATTTGCCTATTGAGTCGAAAAAAATATGTTCTCATCTATAGGATCCTTTGATTATTCAGTGTGTTATGGTGCAACGTACACATTGTAACAGGTTCACGTAATTAGTTACATCACTGGTTGAATTCTCAGTCGAAGTCCATGATATGATAGAGACCATATAGAACCACATCACAGAGGATGTATGAGGAGAGAGACTGTGCATTTGTTTGTTTTTGATTGGCCAATCCATAGAAAATGAGTTGTTTTAGAATAATACGGCAATGATAGTAGGAAAATAAAGAGGGCAATGCCAAAAAATGGGAATGCTTGATGAGGAGGGGAGTGTTTGTTTCTCGCGAAAAGGCATTGGGGAATATTTCCACTTCATGTTTTTTCTTATCAAATGATGATTACACTATGTTTAGGTCTTAATGAGTTAAAGGTGCTAGCCTTGACATAGCTCAAGGCGACGTTTAGCATGGGAAATTGACATATTTCTCCATCTTAGGTCAATTTAACAAGGGTCATTGATTTAATATTAATAAAGATCAATGGATATGATTGCTCTCAAATGTTTACCTAGAACTTGAATGGATTTTAATTTTTAAAAATTAATGTTCATTATTTGAAATTGTACAAATCATCTAGTTTTGATTGATTTATAGATCTGGAATCTGTAGAAAACAGTGTTGTTTTACTTTCTGTTACCAAATTGTTTTTTTTAATTAAAATAAATATTTCATTTTTCTTTATTATTTAGAAAAACTCGATAAATATTAGTATTTAAATTAATATTTACTCATTTATCCGGTTTGAACTTATAATCTCTAACTACTTTGATAGTTAACTCAAACAAATTGAATTACCTAACTCTCCGTTCAGTTGTTTAATATATTTCATTTTGGCTTTTTCAAAAAAAATATATCATTTATTTGAGTTTTTGTTTGGCGTAAACATGATATTTTATTTTTTTTACAAAAGCAGAACACTTGAACTTGTTCATTTCCTTTTGCTTGCGGTAGAATTTGCCATGAACTTCTTTTTGACCAATGTCGTGAACTTCTTGATTTTATTTTTATAATTATTATTTCAAAAACAAGGTAAATTTAGTATTAATAATGATGACCTTAATAACTATTTTACCAATAATATGA
>Ga0228711_1006886_pt1 | contig 16710 bp, 5 predicted proteins | sample MedpolnodulmetaG_2_FD_177996 | JGI IMG/M metagenome (GOLD analysis project Ga0228711, IMG submission 177996) | Root nodule microbial communities from Medicago polymorpha collected in Santa Monica, California, United States - brown nodules | ecosystem: Host-associated > Plants > Roots > Nodule...
ATAACCTAATAATAATAAATAATAATAAAAGTTGTTACAAGGTTAATATTGAGATTTGAAATTAATTTAAGGATAATTATGGCAATGCAATCAAATTTTAAAAAGATTTGCTCCCCTCCCCTTCCCTCCCCTTCTAAAAATTGAACCAAACACTTCAAATTAAAAATCTCCCCTCCCCTTCCCGCCCCTCTCCTCCAAAACTCTCGAACCAAACGGACCCTTAGTGGTTAATTTCTTCACCAATAAAATGACTTTAAGAACCTTTAACATAAAATTTAGAAAAAAAGAACTTACTTCTCCTAAAGTTTGGTTTACGTGTCCCTTCTATTTGTTTGGAAAATTACACTTATATCCCTTTTAGAGCATCCATATTTGATAAGGAGATTTAAAGGGTACTTCCTTATTAGGAAGTTGGTACTATTAGATACTCTCAATGAAGGATATTTTTGAAGAAGCATTGGTACATATGCAGGTACCCTTGTCTGCTATGTCATTTTGTGGGCCATGGATTAATAAAAAAGGGTGATGTATAAATGACAAAATCCACTTAAAAACTACCGGCACCTAGCACCAACAGTAAGGATCTATAAAACACGGATACCGACACTATCACGCCGATACTACTATTTTTTTTTAGAATATCACATAATTCAGTGTAATTATCACCGCTATTTATTCAAAGAGCATATAAAAGATATAATACCAGGAACTAATTTGCTTTCATCAGATCCAATAAGACAGTGAGGAGGATAAGGAGGTTCAGGAATATCAGGATGATGAGAATCAAGATAAGCAAATATTGGCCAATTCTTCTCCGCAAATTTTTTTGATAGCTTCACTGATTCTTCCACCATCTTACTAATTTTCTCATCGTATTCTTTTGGCGCCTATAATAACAAGAACAAAATAAAAAAAATAAAAATTATTTTTTCAATTGCAGCGAAAAAGACAAAGGTATGATAACAGAGTACGTTAAAAGGAAAAAAACAGAATAGAAAAGAATAATTACGAAGTTGCCGGATCCAACGGTGCAGAAACCATTAACAAGATCAACGAGGACAAGACCGGTTTTGAAGTTATCTGATAGAAGAAGAGGTTGTTGTTTTACTGGGATTTCTTCCTTGACAAGCTCCACGGTCGGAGATTGAGATTCAGAGCCCATGTTGTTTGGTTTGGGATTGACTGTGAAGGCAAATTATTTGACCCTATCACGTAATTATCCTTATATAAAGGACAAATTGTGTGTGTTTTCAATTTTGATAATAAACTAAGGCGCTATCATTTTCTTAGTGGTAGTAGCTGAGATTTTTTTTCATTTTTTTCTTTCTTTTTTTAATTCTTTTTTGGGTGTGTTTGATTTGATAAAAAAATGAAGGTTACCGCCACATGACAACTTCAGTTATATAAAGCTTGATTTGTAAAACTGTTTCCGAGATTGGATAAAAACTAAAATTTTCGTCTCTCATCAAACCACAACACAACTTTTTGTTCTAAACAAGTTGTCTAAGATACCAAAATGACATTTTGTTCACAAAAAATTGTATAAGATCAAAAATTATTCAATCTCATAAAAATTTGTCATGTGTTGTTCTGTCTAGTGTTGTGTTGTTTTATCTTGTATTGTTTTACATGACAACTTTCTTCTTCTAGTGTGGACATGTATCAAGAGGAAACAACGTCATTCAAACTAGATAGTGGTTACATATGCTTAGTATTTATAAAATTCACTTTAGTTATCGTTGGTAGAGACATTGCATAATATATATGCAGGGTTAGACATTGAGGTTCAAATACAGACAATCACTTATTCACCTTAAATGTTAGAATTTCTAGTCATTAACTACTTGACAGAAAAACCTCACTTTATAATATGGATAAAAATTAAAAACGATAAGTTAGAATAAATATCGTATTATGTTTTAATCGTGCTTAGGATGACATTATGTTTTAATCGTGCTTACGATGATACAATATGATTGTCATCATAAGCACGGATGAAGCATAATATGAACATGATTTTTTTTCAATCCTACTTATGTTACGGATCATCTAGTCCTAGACCTAATTTTGATGTCATTGGTATCACCATGACGAAAGTTGCTCTTCTTCTTTTTAAAATTGTTCATTCCTTTAATTCAGCGTAAGTTAATTCATGCTGACACTTCTAACAGTGTCGGCGTGAGTTAACTCACGTTGAATTAAGTAAATGAGCAAAAACGAAAGGAAAAAGAGCAATTTTCCAACGTGACTTGCCTGTAGTTTCCCTTGCGTTTTTTCTCTTTCCTATTTACCGAAAATAGCACAATTTTTGTCAACGAAACAAAAGAATTAAATTTTTCATTAATTGCAATGTTTTTATGCATATAAATATTGCAATCGAAAAGATTGTCTCTCTAAAGGAATTAAATTCTTGCGTAAAAAAAAAAAACTCTAACGTATGCTTAAATTGTATACATGGAATTGGAGTATGACACAAGCAGGCAATAGGCAGTGAATGTTGGGATGAAGGTGAAAAGTGTGACGATCAATAGCGACACAGAAATTGAAGAATGATCACGAAACTTCTATTTTGGTTGTATTTTCAATTTTGATTATAGCCCCTTATAAGATGGCAAAAGCTGATATGAGATGAGGATGTAGTGATACAGTGTATCATATTTACATGAGTGCTCACAGTTAATGATAATTAAGTTTAAAAACAATGATAATTAGTCTAGTACGTACGGCTCATACAGTAAAAGGTTGGAGAAACACTTGTGTTCCAAGGGCTAAATCAAATACGCAATTATTCACTTCTCAACTCTTAAAATATGTAAATTTTACGGTAGACTCTTAAACTATTGTAGAAGAAGGGATCAAATTTCTTCAATGTGATGAACCAAAATTTAAATTCCGACAAAAAGAAGTATCTTTGTTAGTGTCGGACCTTTGATTATTTGAAGTGAAGGCAACCTATGAGAAATAAAGAAATAATAGTGATAATTAAATAATAATGATAATTAACAATCATGGATTGAGAGGTTAAAATTGCCATTCTTATCCTGAAGCTAACCAATGTGTTGATGTTCTTGCGAATATGGAACGCGATGCGATGGTGACAAACTAATAATCCATGGTACTTTTGAGTCATGCCCTGCCCTGCTCAAATTAACTTGTTGATTAATGCCGATGTTTTTGAAGTTTTACTCATTTAATTTCTACGTATAATTTTTTTCTCTTAAGCTTAAAATCACTCTTTGTTAACAAAAATATTTATTTAAAAAAAAAACAAAATGAAATATGTATATTAACCAATGAAGCTCAATATGGATATAAAGAGTGCTAGGCTAGGACTCAAAAGTAGTTACAATCAAAATACGAGGAACCAAAACCAACACTAGCTAGAAATCGAGCAATAGCTAGATATGGAGAAAAGTAAAACATTGACTGAGATTAGTCCGTCAATGAAAATCGAAAGGTAAGTTGCTATTTCTTGCTTGTAACCACCTACAAGAGGAAAGCTTCCCATTCTCCATAGCTGGTTCAAAGATTGATCCTTTTGGCGAAAAATACAGCTACTTTTTCCATCCAAATGACCCAAACAGACACCATCCACATCACATGGATAGCGAATCAAATTTTTTCTAGAATTGTCTGCTAAATTTATAAATTGATGAAAGTGATCATAAATAGGTAACCAGCCACCGTAAATATGTCAAGCCACAATGTGAACATGAATTTTGAGGCATGCATAGTAGTTTTTTTTTTTTAGAAAATTTTTAGGATGAAGGGATGGTGCCACATTCCAAGGCAATGAAGACCTTCAAACTTAAAAGAGTATTTATAAAGATGTTTACATACTTTTGTCATACCCCAAATTTTGACTGGTTAAAAGTTTTATTCGTATTTTAAAAGCCGAGTAATTTCGTCGTTTCAGACGAAATTTCGGCAGAGAGGTATTTTAAAATACCTCATTTTTGTTCCAAAGGGATAATTTTAAGTTTTTATTGTTGTTGTTTTATTCCTATTATTTTCCTTTATTTTACTTTGTTTATTAGTATTTTTATTTTATTTTTAAATAATTTTTTGTTTTTATTTTTTATTTTTTTATTTTTTATTTTTGTTTTTATTTATTTATTTATTATTATTCTGACTTATATTTATATTATTAGAGAAATGCTAGGGTTACACCTTTTAACACACTCTTTAACACCTTCCAATGAAAACTTGCCATGCTGTCCACTTTTTTTAATTTAATTACCTGCAACTGGATTCATTTTAGAAGACAAACAATTATTTTATTTTATTATTTTTTTGTTATTTCTAATCGAACAATTCATCCCCAACCTTTCACTTTCACCATTACTATATCTGCATGACTGCATTTAAAGTTATGGCAAATTCAACCTTGTTTAAGGAAGGGGTTTTTTTTTTACCCAAATTGATAAACGCTTGCAAATAAATATTAATTTAGATTTAACTTTTGTCTTCTTTTGCAATTGCAACCTCCCATTAGTTTCTTCCATGGTGTTTTTACATTCCACCTTTTACAAAAAAATAAAAGAAACACTACAATCCAGAATAAAAATTCATTGGAAATTACTTTGGCCACAAAGATGCAGGGAACAAAAAAGATTGAAGTCAAACCATTGAACCCAGATTAAACAACACAAATGAAAACCTCACAACTAAATCAAATGTCGATGATTTTTTTTCCTTCAATAAACCCAGATTAAAAACTTCACAGAAAAAATTAAACTCATATCTCAAAAATGGTTTAGATCGTTCAAAAACCAATGGCTAAAGCTGCTTGCAAATGATAGACACAAAAAAGGCCACTTAAGGTGGCGGCCAATGGAGAGAAAGATGGGGGAGATTGAATCTCACAAAAAAGACAATTGGGCTTGCGATGGAAATGTTTCAAACATGATTAGATGAGTGTTGGACAATATCAGTGTGCGACACAGATTGGAAGAAGCTTATGGAGAGCCACAATGTTACAGATCTGAAGGTGTTGTAGTTTGTTTTATTAAAAAGTTGCAAATAACTTTGTTAATTTGTTTTTTAATAAAGGGTATACCTGTATAACCGGTTATCATGTAAAGTAACATAAAAAGTGGATGACATGGCCAATTATGATTGGAGTGTGTTAGAGGGTGTGTCCCTAGCATTTCTCTTATTATTATTGTTATTTGGTTTAACTTTTTGTCCAAGAATAGTCAAGTCTTAGTCCAGTACACATGTCAAGGTCCTATTTGTCCAAAAAAGAGCATCCAAACTGTCAAAGTTTTATTCCAATCCAGTCTACATGTCACAAATCTATTGGTCTGATCAAATCTGACCAATCAGAGGGAGCCATTTTTTCACCTAACCCTAATTTGACAGTCTATATATATACTGTCATTTATTGCACACTGCCCCAAGTTAGAAAAATCAGTAGCAATCACCAATCAAATCAATACAAACACATTTCCCTTTTCTCTCTCCAATTTTCAGAATCAAAACAAAAAAAAAAAATAGAAAAAGTTCAAGAACACTCATGAATATCATGAACATTTTCCAAAATTCATCATGAACCTCATGAACATTCAAACCCGAAAATCGCCATAAACCTTTTTTTAGCATTCATTTTCGGATCCGTTTTTTCAACAACACAGTGGAGCAAATCACGACAGTAACACGCATTCACGTGTTCACCAACAACAACAAACGTTCTTGAATTGCGAAAACAGAAGGTAGGGAAGAAGGAACGAATCAGACCAAACCACAAGGCAGCTGGATTCGCAAATCAAGTAGCAGTAGGAAGAAAGAGTAGATTCGACGCGTTTCAACCTCTACACAGTAAACAGATCCGAACAAAGGTAAAAGGGTAAGTTCTTTTTCGTATTTTTTTCATAGATCTCGCAAGTTCGGTTCGTATTTTGTGAAATCTAGTGTTTTATTTCCTTGTCATTTATTTTATTGTCATTAATTTGTTAGTGTGTATAATAGGAATCGATGTAATTTAATTTATGCACTTTATTTTTCTTATCATTTATATTTTGTTGAAGACTTTAGTATGTATCTAGGTCCCTTGTAAATATCCATAAATGAGAAGTAGCACCAACACAATCACGCTTTATTTACCGCTTTATGTCATAACCGCGATCGAAAACCGAAATGAATTAGTGACAAATTAGATTAATTATGGGACTTTAAAAATTTTCTTAAAATCAAACTATTAGTAATTGTAGGTTCGTTTCAAAACTTGAGAGTTTTCTTGGGATCCAATGTCGTTTGTAAATTTCTCGCTTTTATTACGTTACGTCGTTACGCTTAACTTTTTAGTTTACGTTTAACTTAGAAAAAACCATTTTCCAAAAAAATCTAATATGCCAAACTTCAAAAATATTTTCTTAAGAAACCTTAGATTTTAACCCAAGAGGTCTTTTCCCTTTTATTTTTTATTCAAACTTTTAATCAATTTTAATCTATATTTAGACTTGCTTTCTTTTAATTAAAATCAATCAACTTCACTTCATTTTATTCTTCTATACCTTTTGAGATCTTTCATCCATTCTAAAAACTTTTTTCTAATTTTTTTTAAAATCGATCCAACCCATCAAATGAAATTTTTGAGGTGAACTACATTGGGTTTGATCCCTTTTCTTTAGGGTATGTAGGCAAAGGATTTTATCCTTCCAAATCAATAAAAACAAACAAAAAAACATGCTTCTTCTCCCTCCATTCTTTCACATAGAACTTTAGGGCAATTATTTACAAAATAAGCAAATAACTTAGCACAAGATAATTTAGGCAAGAAGTTCCTATGGAATACTGTAGTCGATTATGGTGCGTAAAACCTTCCCTTCGCGAAACCAACCCCCGGAGCCATAATTTCATAAGGGTTTTTCTCTCTTTTTCCCTTCCCAAGAATAAAAGTAGAAAGTTCAAAGATTTACGATTCAATACCAATCAATGGTTTGACATCCAAAAATCACAAGCAGAACTTTCCTCTAATTGCATTAGTGAGGCTCGAACTCGAAACCTCTTAAATTTAAAATCTATCTTTTTATATTAGATGAAGTCTTTGGAGTTATACATAATAATTTTCGTTTTTGTCGAACTAACACGAATCAAATGTTATTTCTATGGTGAGCTTCTACTTTAAAAAATAACATCTATTATAATAGAGTTTTGAACAATTATTAAGTATCAGTGTACAATTAACTATACATACAGGTAGTGCAGTGAGAACTTGTCTAACTTTATAAGACGAATTACCCATCAAAGGTTTATTAAGCTGTGCCCTATGATAGGATTTTTTTTTTCTCTATATAAAAAACTCATCAGATATAATACAAGAATAAACTAATTTAAGAGATTTAATTTCACTGTCTATTTACAGGGACTCCATTTAAAATTGGTACCCATATCGTCAACTAAAAAGGATGATTGCCAATTTCATATAAAAGAAAGTCAAGGCTGACATGGTGAATACTCTTCCTTTTCCTGAGTATATTAAGATTTCTGACAAATCTATAGCGAAAAGTATATTTGATTCTCTCTGTGCTGCTTATTTGAACTATTCAACAAGTGAAGGAAGCAAAGAAAAATCTTCTTGTCCAACAAAATGAACTATTCAAAAAGAAGATATTGAGATTATGTTCTCAAAGTTTCAAACTATGGTTTTTGGTATGCAAGTTCTGAACAAGAGTTATACCAAATCATTTAATTTGGTTTGTTAATCACCTAATTTTATTGCTTTTGACTTTCAAATAAACTTTTTTTGGCAGAAAACTTTCAAATAAATTTATTGCCATATAAGTTAATAGGGCGTACAAAGGATAGGTGAGGCTAGGTTGTATGTAACCTCGACATGGTCCTCCCATTAGATCAGACTACTCCATAAACCTAAATCCGTCCATGAAACCGATCAAACCTGTACTAAAAAAATATATTTATCAGTGGTTAGAAATTCATACTGAACAACTCGTACTTTTATACTTTATTTAAAAAATTGTATTTTTTTGGTCAATTAGATTAGTGGTTTTTTTTTTTAAAAAGAATAAGTGGGATGTTTAGAGTTTGAATTTTAATCTCTACATTAATAATGCAATATTTCTACCGTTCTAACCTAAACTACGGAAAAAAACTCGTATTTTTATAGAGATTAAATTTGTAAAAAAAAATAATTATGAAATGAAACACCTATATATTTATCAATTATGATGTAAAAAAATGTAAAACCAATGACGTCCTTATCAGTACTATAAAAAGACAAGACTTTGCCGCATGACTCTTTAATGAAAATAGGAAAGACTACTTGAAAAGGAATCAACTACCGTCACTCTCACAACACCGATCGGGTGAGTTAGAAACATTAATTTATTTTTATTAGGGTTTTCAAGTTGAGATGGCCAACAACATTTCTAATATGGTAGAGTTGGGTGAGGTTGAAGAAAGTTTCGTACATGCTACACAACTTATGTACGCTATGGCACTACCAATGGCACTACAATCTGCAACTGAGCTTGGTATATTTGATGTGTTGCAAAAAGCTGGTAAAGATGCTCAACTCTCTGCCGATGAAATTGCGTCTCGTATTTCATGCAACAATCCTGATGCCCCTAAAATGTTGGATCGCATTCTTGCTCTTCTTGCTTCACATGATGTGTTAAAGTGTATGGTGGTTCAAGATGAACAAAAACTTGGATCCTTTCATAGACTTTATAGTATGGCTCCTGTTGCTAGATTCTTTGTCCCTGATTCTGATGGTGTTTCATTAGGACCCTTGTTTGCTTTGATTCAAGATAAAGCCGTTTTTGCTAGCTGGTCAGTTCATCTCCTTCTCCACTCAACTTCCATCTACTAATATTATAATTACTAGCGAAAAGACGGGCACTCACGTGCCCCGTCTTACCGCTCTTTTTATTGTGCTAACGTTTGAAAGTTATGAACGATGTTTTTTTATAAGGATTTAATTTTGATTAAAAGTTAAAATATAATTGTTTTTTACTTTCAAATTATAACAAATCAAATTAATCATAATTATCTATTTCAATAAAACCATCAATATAACAAAAATATATAATCTAAATTCTTATTTTTTTAATGACACCAACAACAATCATTATTATAGAAAAAACTGTTGTTTAAGGGTATAATTAGGATAATGAAAAATAAATATATATATACATTCATCTAATTTGTTACACTTTTTAAATGATAAAGAAAAATCTAAACATTTGTGTTTGTTTCATTTTTATTTTAATATTTAAATTTATTCTTATCTATTTGTTACATGTGTTATTTGTACTGAAAATTGAGGGTATTTTTCGAAGGAAAAATCTAACCCAAAAGTGCTGAAAGGGGAAGTTTTCTTTATATGAAAATGCTAGGAGCACTTCTTTTAGTAGTTTATGTGACTCTCACTCTCATATTGGATAAAAATCATATATGTCTCACTATTTTATGTAAGATCCATTTTTAATATATGGATACCCATATAGATTTCACCCAATAATATAGCGATGGTTAGAGTGTTAAAAATAGAATATCTACATAACATTTCTCTTTGATTTAAATAAGTTTTAAATCAACTCTTTCCAAGATTGCGACCTTCTGACCTTAGTTACAAATTAAATTTTAATAAATATTTTGTCTCATATGCTTCCACCGTTTGCAAGAATGGTCTCTACCATTAAATTTCAATTGACATAAATAACATAAGTATGAAGTGGACGTGCATTGGGATGCCACATGACCTCATTTAAAAATGCTATTTAAATTAAAAACCTAAATTAATTAGAAAATTTCACAAATTTTCCTGACAAATTCCTTCCCATGTCATCAACCCTACCAATCTTCTTAATAGATCCGAACATTAAAAAACAACAAAACACAGTACCACCTCCCCAGCAAGGCCGTTTTTTTGGGTGCAAAAAGCTCTGTGGAGCCGGATCTCCTTAAGTTTGTGGCCTAAAATATTTATTTATTTATTTATATATAATGGAAGTTAAAATGGAATATATTGCAATAATGTTGCCACAATATAACTTCACAGTTGTGGCCGAACGGCGTTTTTTCTGCTAGAGCTCTAAAGGAACCTCGGTTTAACTCCCAAGATTCCAACTTTTTTTTAGACCTTTTATTAATTTTTTTATGAATAACTAATACATTTTTAATAAATTTATGAATAACTAATACATTTTTAATAAAAACACAATATAATTATTTTTTAGACCTTTAATTAATTTTTTTATGAACAACTAATATATTTTTAATAAAAACACAATATAACTTTGTTTTCTTCTTATTTTTGTTAAAGTAATTTTTGTAATTTTTTGCTCATACTTGTTGTATAAAATAACAAAGTTCTAACAACAAATATTATAAACATCTTTTTCCCTCTGTACTAACAAGGGAAAATAACAACGTAAAATGTTGGTAAAAATATTCGTTTGAAGTTGTATTTTTATATTATTAATTAGAATATGAATATTTTTTGTGTTAGTTAATTACATGACTATATTTTATGTTTACGGGTCTTATTTTCAATTAAATAAGAGAATTTTTATAGGAACAGCCCTGCTCCCCAACTCAAATAACTTCAACGAAATCGAGCAAATTAACTTTAAGAAACTAAGGATTTTAAAAAATCAAACCAAGTGGAATAGTTTTTAACATTTTAGTTATCTCTTAGCCTAATAATTTCACATTACTAGGATTCTTTTCTTTAAGAACAAGAGTTAACCCCAATTATGATAAAAATGTACTGTGGTATTCAATTAATTTTTTTACATAATATACATTATTAATTAGATATTCAATTAGGACAACTATTACTTTTAACACAGGAAACAATTTGCTATATCAGCCTTCCAGTTGAGACTCTTGCAACCTCGACACTTAGTTTATCCATTTATTAATTAAGGGAGTAATTAGATCTATAATTGTTTATTCATTTTTAGGTCCGAGCTTAAGAATGCAATTCGAGAAGGGGGTACTCCGTTCAATAGAGTTCATGGGAGACATCTCTTTGATTATCCAAGCTTTGACTCAAGGTTCAACCAAGTTTTCAATATTGCCATGGATAATCATAGCCAAATAGTCATGAGAAAAGTTCTTGAATGTTACAAAGGTTTCAAGGACGTAAAAAGGCTTGTGGATATTGGAGGCGGTCTTGGGGCCAACATTCACTTGATCACTTCCAAGTACCCACATATACATGGTATCAATTTCGACTTGCCTCGTGTCATTCAACATGCCCCTCCTTATTCTGGTATGGCCTTTTACATGTTCTCTATAATCATGAGGGAAGTTAGCAATATATATCATGTTTCTATGTTAGTAATGTTTAATATTACTAACGGTTAATTAGTTCAATAGGTAGGGAATTTGGACCGGAGTTGATGTTTAACAAGTATAGTGGTCAAGAGTTCAATTGTTGACTCTTGCTTGCTTTTGAAAAAATTAGATTAGGAAGGGAGTACTTATTTTTGTGTGTTCCACATATTCTCCGACAGAGATTATTCATTGTTAAACAAAATGTAGTATTACTCTAAGCACAATTATATGCAAATAAATTATAAAGTTTGGTTGACTCAAATATTATAAACTAAGTTGACAATTTATTTATTTATTTATGCTTTTTTTTAGAGAAATTTATTTATTTATGTTTTTGGTAAGTTGTTAACTATTTTTTTTAAGGAAAAACTAAGTTAACTATTCTATACACGTGTAATGCCACTATTACAAAATACTCTTACATTTATTTCTAAATATTGTGAGGAAATGACGATATATAATACATTTAAGGGTATACCAGTAAATATGCATTTTCTCTTTTACATGAAAAAGAAAATATCAATGCACTTAATTCACAAATATATTTAATAAGTTGCAAAGTAAGTATTATTTTTGCTTATCTTTGAATTCAAATATGGTATATATCAGTTGTGCACCATTGGACTTTTAGAAGTTAAAAAACTACTTGATGTTGGCAGGAGTTGAACACGTTAGTGGAGATATGTTTGAAAGTGTGCCTAAAGGAGATGCCATCTTTATGAAGGTGAGTAAATAATAATAAGGTTGTTCCTTCTATCTCTTTCTTTTTCTCTCTCTCTCCCATGTCTAATGAGAGATTATAAGTAATATATTTTTATACGGTGTCAGAATATAATTCTAACTTTTTAATGTATAAATAACACGACTCTATTAATATTGACCAAATTTTATAGTGGATACTCCATGATTGGAGTGATGAGCATTGCTTAAAGCTCTTGAAGAACTGTTATGATGCTCTCCCTGACCAAGGAAGAGTGATTGTTTTAGAGGCACTTCGTTCTATTATACCTGCAAATAGTTTCGCTTCCAAGTCTACCTCGCAATTGGATGTTACGATGATGACTCTAATCCCAGGAGCAAAAGAGCGAAATAGACAAGAATTCATGGATTTGGCTACCAATGCTGGATTTAGTGGCATCAAATATGAATGCTGTGTCTGTAACTTATACCTTATGGAGTTCTTTAAGTAAAGAACATGTGTTTACTTGTGCTATATGGAATTGGATTTGTCTCTACTAGTCTTACTCGTTTGTTCTTTTTTTCTCGTGTTTTGGGTACAAAGAGCTACTTGTTTGTTCTACCAGTACTACAATAATATTATATGTATGTTTTTTATGGTTATACTTGTACTTCTTTATGTTTTTTATTTTATTTTTAAGTTTCACTTTTCATCTCTTAAAAATAAAATTGTTTCATTTTGGCTCAATTTTATTTTTCTTTCTGAAGTCACTTAACGGAAACCTAGACTTTCTTTTTGAGTCCTAGACTTCAAACCTAAATCCTTCACTCAAGCTCTTCACATTTAATCAATAAACATAATGAGTGACATAATGCAGTCCATTATTGAGGGAAAATTCTGCCAGTAACATTACTAACGTCAGTATTATTGAGGGAAATTTTTTGTCGTCAATCCGTCAGTAATGTGTATTATTGAGGGATTTGTTTCACTACTGAGGGTTTTATTCTGCCAATAACAATCAAAATTCTTGTAGTGATATTCATAGTAGTCAATAGCGGCCGTAATGAGATAGCGGCGCGGAATGAGATAGCGGCACTATAGCGTTCGCTTCAGCTGATATAGAGGCATAGCGGATAGCGGCCGCTTCAGCCGCTATTTGATTTTAGTTGAAAGTTTTCAAATCGACACTATTTTTAAAACATTTTGTATGGTTTCCAAATTTCTAAATTTATTTTAGGGCATTTTGGGGATTTTTAAAACCAAATTGACTCTGTTGTATGGTTTCTCTGTTCTTTTTGTCTTTCTCTGTTTTATGGTTTATCTTGTTTTATGATTTTTTTTATTTGTTCCTCTATCTTTTGATTTTTGGCATTTTGATTTATGAATGTCTCATGAGATTTGAGTGTTATAATTAATTTTATATTAAATATAAGTTTTTTTTAGAAATATGTAAGTTTGTTTATACTTTATAACATTATTCATCTAATTTGTTCAAAAAATAATCAAATATCGGGGACCACTATTTGTCATACCACTATACGCTAACCCGCTATCCCACTTTTGAGGTCGGCCTCTACACACCACTATCCGAGATTGACTACTATATTGAATTTTAATTAAGACTTTTGATGCTATGTTGGACACTTTAAAGCTTTCATAAGATTTGGGTATTTTGTATGATTTATGAATGATTCATGAGTAAAAGCTTTCATAAGATTTGGGTGTTTAGTATGATTTATGAATGTTTCATGAGATTTGAATGTTATATTTAATTTTATATTAGATATATGTTTTTTTTTTATAATTTATAGTATTATTTACGTAATTTGTCAAAAAAGTTATCAAATAGCGGTCATAGCGCTATGTGCTATCCCGCTATAGCTTTTTTAGGGTCAGCCGCTACGCGCCGCAATCCGCAATTGACTACTATGGTGATATTATTGTTATAAAAAAAAACTTTAATAGACTGGAGGAAAGACGACTCACATATTGTCTTTCCGTTCTTTTTGATGCGTTATCGGTAAATTATGAACTATGTTTTTTAATAAAATTTCGATTAAAAATATAGATATAGATGTTTTTTGGTAGTAATATAGATATAGATGTTTGCGACTTTCAAATTATAACAAATCCATTAAATTAATCCTGTTTATTTCAATGACGTCAAAAATATAGCAAATATAACATAATTTTTTTAATGACATCAATTATATAACATTATTGTACGAAAATTTGTTAAAAAGTTTAATCTATACTATATAAAAAGGAAATGTATGATTTTGGGATGATTTTTTCACTTTCAATTACAACCTTAAACAAATTTTTCGTAAAAGTACTATATTATTCTTGATGTCTTTCAAAAAGATAAAAATTTATATTATTTGTTATCTTGTTTGTTTCATTGAAAAATATAAGTATAGTTTGTTAGAATATGAAATGCAAAATATTTACATATAAAATTTTGATCAAAATCAAAATTTTATAAAAAAAATATTTGTAATTTATACGCAATACCACAATAAAAAGAACGGATAAAGGGGATGAAAAAAACAAGTCAAAACCCCCTAATCCTTTATATATACAATGGTGAGGGGTAAGTGCGCCAACTTTGACATAAGTCGAAAAAAATTTACAAGTGAACACCAACATATGAAAATATCTTAGGTTTTTCTATCATGTACAAATTTACATATGTTAAGAAGTTTAAAATAGTAACTTTATCTTGAAATTTCTGTCTTTTATATTAAATAAATATGTAGTTTTTTTAATAAATAATTATTGTTTTTTATTAACAAAGAAGTCACTACTTCTAGTTGTTTTAAGAACGAAAGTAAGTCCTTGTGAGCTTAGCTTAGTTGGTAAGGACATTGCATAATATATGCAAGGTCCGGGGTTCAAACCCCGACCACAACAAAAAAAAAGAACGAAAGTCAGGGAATAAAATTTGTTATGGCTCTGCTAGGGCTTGTGCCGCCGGCGACTTGTTTCAATTTGCCTCAACCGTCCATTCGAGGGGAGATAGTAAACATTAAAATATCTCAGGTTATGTATGAAAAAGGATGCACGGACGACTGGTTCTGAATAAGAGTGATAAACCTTACATGACAAATGACATTCAGCTGAAACTCCAGAAGCAATGGAAGACGGAAGGGACGTGGAGTATGTTGTCTTTAGGGTGAGGATACTATGAATTTTCTTTTGCCTCTGATACCAATTTGAGAGCTGTTTGGGCGGTGGGAACGATGAATTTGAAACCAGGCATATTACTTGTGTTTGAATGGACCAAGGACTGTAGGCACACAAAGAACATACCCTAATTTCTACCCTTTTTTCAATCTCTCAAATGAACAAGACACTCAATGATTTTCACTCACCCAAGGTGTTTACAAATGTTTCCCAACCCAAGAGAAACTCTCAAGAGAACCCTCACTAAAGATCATTAACCCTAAATGTTTCTCTCTCTTGAAGATGTTCTCAAAAAATGAATACTGAATGCCTTTATAGTGCCCATATACTGTCAAAATCGTGTCACGATTGTCAGAATCACGTCACGATAAGTCTCGTACACAGTACAATACTACAACCTTATCCTAAATCGTGTCACGCCTACCAAAATCGTGTCACTATTTACTTCCAGTAGTAAGCTTCTATTCTGCCTAAAAAATCGTGTCACAGTATGAAAATCGTGTCACGATTATTCCGTTTCCAAAACTTAATTTTTGAGTCAAATTAAAGCACTTATCAACAACATATATTTGGCAAAATTGTCGATAGTAGTTTTCATATCGTGACATAATTTTTTTCATTGATCGATACGCTTGGTGTGAATGTACAAGTCACATCAATGATTCCATCGTATCCTGAATAGGATTCACCGATATACCTTTTTGCATCTGGTTGGCATAACTGGTGTGGACGAATTGAACCTAAAGGTTAATGTGTCCCACACACGCTTTAGAATTTATGTGCACTCTTCATCATGTTCATCTTGATCATCTTCTTGACTAAGTTATTGTAACAGACCCCCAATACAGGTTCTAACAAAAGGTTACTGTACATAGAAACAGATCTAAGGAAAGCTGATGTGGGGCAACTTCCCCCACTTTGTTTTTATTTTCCTTGCTAACAACATGAAGTTTTTTTATTGTAAGACCCCACATATAAAAATGGTTTGACCCCACTTAAATAAATGTCTTGTTCTCACCAAAAAAAGAAATAGACAGTTTATCTTTTATCAACTATGAATAATTATATACATGTACATGAATGATGTTTTAAATAATTGTTTAATGATCTACATAGAGATATATTTTATATAGTTTTATAAGTGTAAAAAATATTACTTCACCTTTTTTTATATCAGAAAACTAAATAAAAACACACACCAAGTGTCAAGAAGATGAACTTTACGGGTTTGAACCACACACCAATACATCAAATAATTTTACTATAACTTTATATTATATGAGTGCACTAATGAGACAATGCTACATACCATTTAAAAACACGAAGATACATAAGGAAAGATTATAATTCATAGATATTAATATGTCTTCCACTTTTGGAGTCTCATGCATGTGTGCTTGAGCAACTGTAATCTTGTGTGATTATAGTGAAAATCTTCTTGAAAATGCAAAGGGAGACTGAACTACTTCTGAATTGTGGAAGGAACCAGGATAATTGCATGTGTCTTTTTCTTCTCTCTCTCTCTCTCTCTCTGTATA
>Ga0228711_1006887_pt1 | contig 16709 bp, 7 predicted proteins | sample MedpolnodulmetaG_2_FD_177996 | JGI IMG/M metagenome (GOLD analysis project Ga0228711, IMG submission 177996) | Root nodule microbial communities from Medicago polymorpha collected in Santa Monica, California, United States - brown nodules | ecosystem: Host-associated > Plants > Roots > Nodule...
ATGAAATTTGATAAATTGTCATTAAAAACTATTTTACATTTCCGTGTCAAAAATGATCATTTGAATTTTAAGGTGAATATCATTAAGAGGTCATTTGTGAAGAATAAAAAAACAATTTTAATATTCAATAACTTAGAGATTCATTCTTTGATATTTTTTAGAAAGTCAACAGAAATTGTTTTGTGATTTATTAACATAGTGAAAACTATATTTTTATACAGGCATAACAATATCAAGATACTAAAAACATCTTCTCATTTGAAGCAATTTTTAGATTCTAATTTTTATAATAATAAGTAAAAAAGATGAAAATTTCTTAAACTTCATTTTTTTTAAACATTTTTCTCCATAAAAAAATGTTACAAACGGACTCTATAGTTAACTATTTATAATGATTTATTTCAACTATTATGATTGGTTGATAGTATGATTTTTTTTCCTACTATCTGTGCATATAATTTCATTCAAAACTTAGGCTTATAATTTATTAAGAGTGGCATTGAGTTTTATTAAAATAAAAACATAGTGATGTTGAGTGAGGAGTTTAGATACAAGATAATGTAAAAAAAAAGTATAATGGTGTTTAAAAAATTATATAAAACAAAAGATTAAACATCATATGGTACATGGTTGGATCCTGACGGGTGCATGGTATAGAGTTAGATTCTGACCAGTGTGTATGAAAAAATATTTGTCAATTACTTCGACTAAATTAATCCCTATAATTGAACGCAAATGATATATTTAGTTTAAGAAAAAACACCATTTGTAAAATTTTGCAAATTAACAATCAATAGTAAGTAAATTGTAATCAAACATCTTAAACACAGACTCGAGTTGGAGATATCTTAGACAGGATCTCGAGTTCATATTCTATTATGATCCTTAATCTCAAGTTCAGGTCTTAAAGAATTAAATATATAGTTTTTTTTAGGGGATGAAAAAATATTGTTGAAAATAAAAGTCTGCATCAAAAGATAGACAACTCCTCGAAAGAAATTAATTATCAACTAAGGGGAGTGTATTTGATTAAGATTTTAAAAGACTATTTTGGTGAAAAAAGTCTTTGAGATTTTAAAAGACTTTGTAAGATTGTATTGATTCTGTGAGATTTTAAAAGACTTTTTACACTCAAGATTTATGACACAAATTTTAATGGATTTATAAGAAAGATTTCAATGGATTTACAACACTACTTTTAAGATTTTTTTTAATTTGAATAAAGAAAAACCGATACAAAATTCTTTTACTAACTAAATGATTATTGTTTTTCCGTAATAAAAAAAGTGATTATTGCGTAAAAATTCGCTCTACATTTTGTTTGATAACCACTTATTAGCATCACACAATCCCCTATTTATAGCATCCACGGGGAGGTGTAACAACCTAATAGTTTCATCCATAGTCCAAGCTACATAACTATCTTTGTCTTTACCCTTTTCTCGATCGTTTTCATGTTCATTTGATCACTAATATGTATAAAAACGAACTAGTTATTTTACTAAAACAATTGTTATTTCCTAATTGTCAAAAGTATGATGGCTATATACCAAATAATATATATTCAATAAAAATAAAGAGAAAAACTACCTAATAATAAAAATAACACTCACTTATTATAAATAATAATGATGACGACGACGACAACAACAACCAGAACATCAACACAATATCAATAAAAAGAAAATGATTAATCAATATAAGCAAGTAATATCAGTGAAACAATTGTGGAAAGAAAAAGTAGCAACAATCATAAAATAAAATAATAACAATGAATTGTTGTAAAAATAAAACAAATTGGACGAAAGGAAAAAAAAAGAGAAATTGGAATGAAAAAAACATGGTATAGAAAGAATCGGACTAAAAAATAACGACAAATCAGACCAAAAAAAGCAACAAATCATAAAATAAAAAAATCAGTAAAATAAACAAGAAATCGAAAAGAAAAAAAACAATCGGTTAAAAAAATCATAATAAATATCTATAGATTTTTGAAGAAGTTGACAGAGAAAAAGAAGAAGAAGAAAAGTTGACATTGAATAGATGACGGGAAAAAAGGGTTTGGAAGAGAATGGCAAAATCTTAAGGGTGTGAGATTGTTAGTAATTGTGTGGGATATCCGGGGAGTAGGAAAAGATAATGCAAAGAACCTACATGGCAGAGGTTCTACGTCACGAATCACCACAATATTTTGTATCCAGCATGCCAATGAAGAAAATGTCTTTTCAAAAGTGTATATGTATCTTCTAAAAACAATCTCAAGGGGAGACAAAAAAGTCTTGAGGCTAGGTGTGAGATTGTTAGTAGGTACATTTTACACTAAAAAGTCTCACAAAATCCATTACTCACAACAATCCATTAAATTCCGTAGAATTTTGAATACCGATAGACAATTTTTAAGTTGTGCAAAATCTTAATTGAATACCACCAGATTTTATTGGACTCATTAAAAAATCTTGAAAATCTTAATTGAATACCACAAGAATGTTTTACATTCCTTAAAAATCTTGATTGAATACCACAAAACTTTTTTAAAACGAAAAAGTCTTTTAAAATCCATTGAAATCACAATCCAATACACCCCCTAAATTTGTAAATACTTTGCATCAATGATATGTTCTTTTTTGCTTATTGACAGAAATAACTTTCAACAACCACCAGCTCCTAGTTCTAAATTTTATCTCATAAAAAAAGAAGAAGAAATAGCTTTCAGCTTAAATAATTAAATTATTTACGTTTAGTCAAAAACGGAGTGTTGTTTACGTTTGGTAAAAGAAAAATTGTTTATTTACGTGTCCATTAACACGTCCCAGTAGAGAAGGTTCTGGAAACGGGAAAATATCTTAGGACACGTGTTGAGGAATTATTCGTTCTGTTATTACCTTCCATTCCGTGGTCCCCACCCCAAGTCAAAGTTTCAACGGCATAATTTCAATTACTAGCTTGATTATTGCTTTAATTGGTCAGTCTGTGGCGTGATTATTGCTAATACGACGAAGCTTACACTGCCCTCAAATAGCTTTTGCCCAGGTAGAGTAGAGAGGGATGTGGAATTTTAAAACTCTTTATTAATTATTTTTGTTTTGACCTACGTGTGCTAAAAATATAAAATAGGAAGTAAATTTACCACTGGATTATCATAAAAAAACTTAATTATCAATAACAATGAGTACTGCAGTATACATATTTTTATTGCAGTTAATTCAGTTGAGCAAAATTACACGCATTGAGTATTATTTTTTTATGTTTTCTTTTTAAAGAAATTATTGAGGTTGCGCGAGGGATTGGTAAGTTTAGGGGTTGAGAGTTGGTTTGACGATAATATGTGAATGATTGAATACGTTCATTCTTTTGGACGGACACATGGGTGAGTGGTGTACCTTTTTGTGTTAGTTTTAGGCGGCTTTGAGTTGGCAAAGACAAAAGTGTTGATTGTTGCATAGGTAGGGGTGAGGGTGGATGTCCGTGAAAGTGGAAGCGACGTTTGCACACTTGGGAGGAAGACTTGTTGATGAAGTGTTGCTCTTTGCTTCACAATGTTGTTTTGCAAGTTAATGTTGAGGACAAATGGCACTGCTTAATAAACACTCATTCACTCAAACAACTTTTAAAAAATCGCTCCATTTTTAATATTCAATTCGTGCATTAATCATTTATTTGAAATATGATGAAAGAAGTTGAACAAAGAATCGAATGAAACGACATTTATGTAAGAGAGATATGTAGATAAATAGATAGACAAATAATTTGTACAAGTTTTGCATCACAATAACAATCCTTCTTATTCCTTCTACATGATATTAGGCAAAACATCTTTCATAGAAGATGCTCTTACTTTTTTATTCATAGCACACAGATTAATCTCCGTTATAATAGATATTGATTGTATCCCAAATTTGATAATGCAAAGGGTTGTTTCAGCCTCAAAGAAATTGTAAGACATCAAATTGAATCTTCATTCTTTAATTTTTAAAATGATTTTCTTTTAGACAAATATTTAAACGTGTTTATATATCAACTATGAAGCTCGGATACATGATACGATACGACATCAATACATCAATATGGAAAAATTTTAAAATTTAAGATACCATACGGCTGGGATACTTCAATAAAAAATTAAATTTAAACTACATATTAAAACTCAAAATACAAAATATGGACTAAATCTCAAAAGCAAAAAAATTGGCGCAAAACCTAGACCAAACAGACATAGAAAAACAATACGGCACAACAATGAAATTGCCTTCACACAACAATCAACAATAACATCGGTCTCAAACAAACAAAGAGACACAAAATAGACGACAACAACAATAGAAATATAAATGTAAGTAATATTGATAATAAAAAAAAGCGATAATTAGTCAATTACATATATTATATTATCCAAAATAGAAAGCATCATTACTTAGTCAATTACATATATACCAAATATAATAGAAATATTAAGGAGCCCGCACATATTGATTTTCCACCGCCTATTGCTCGTATCCCACATGTATCTGAAAAGTATCGGATAATTGTTTTTTAAAAAAAATAAAATTTAATATTCGGATACTCTCTAAATACGTATCAAAAAGTATCAAACATAAATCGGTGCATGATACGCAAGAGATACGATACATCATCCATTTTATAGTATCTTAGTTTCTTAGCATATCAATGAAACTCTTAAAATAATAAAGAAAATCAAGAAATATTATATATTTTATATTCTTAAAAAATCAGCATGATATTCTTATTCTCAACTCAATGAATGGAACCGCAAAATATAAACAGCTCATGTGTGTAAGAGAGAGAAAGAAAGAGAGAGAAGCATACGCGCGATTTGGCGCGCGTGGTTCTATTATTACAAAAACTCGCCATGTGAAATCTGAATCTGTTGAGGAGACACAACAGAATCTCATCCAGCTGGCAACCAACCTTTCGCCAGTCTGTATATCGGTCAGCTACCCGACCTGCCCGTAACTTCCTCTCTGTCCTCCTATATATACCCCTCTTTCCCCTTTCACTTCTTCATTTCCATTCAAATCAAAGCCTAACAAAACCCTAGCGAAGAAAAGAATCAAAATCTCAAAACCTTCTTCAATGGCTTCAACCAAAACCATGCTTCTCGCAACAATGGCGGTTCTCTTCGCCGTCATCTCCATCGCCTCCGCTGCTGAGGCTCCAGCTCCAAGTCCTACCTCTCCTGCCACCGCTGTTTCTCCGTCGTTCATTGCCGGTGTTGTTGCTGCGGTCGTTGCTCTTGCTGGTTCTACTCTCCGGATCTGAGCGTATTATACTCTTATGAGCATGGATTTACTTTTACTTGTGTGGATTTTTAGTGGAGGATGAGATTTGACTAGACTAGTGTTATAGTATATAAAACTCTATCTCTCGTTTATTACTTTTGTATCGGATATTGATATATCGATCTTGTTGCTTTTTTTGTCATTTGATGAATATTATCGTTGTTACCATTGTTTCTGGTACATAATAATGGATTTTCTTCTATATTAATGCTTCTTCTTCTCTTTAATCTAGTTTAATTAGTTTTATTTGGCTTTGTTCTGCTTTTTTTGCATATGATTTTTCTATATTCTGTTGTGAATTCAGAATGCTGCTTAAATGTTTGTTGAAATTGTGATTTGAGAACTTGCTTTCTGGAAAATTTTCGATTATCTTGATTCGATTCCATTTAGCTCTTTGTTGAAACGAAATCGAACTGTTGAAGCTTCGTATTTCACCTAACTAACTTGCGTCTTAATTTCAAATTAGCTTCACCTACTTTAATAATGGTGATGATTTTTATCACAAATATAAATATAAACTTGTTATTTACGTAAATAAGTAATTGACTTAGCTGAATTAATTTTCTTACAATAAGGAAAGAGTAACGGTGAAATTCACTAAACAGTATTAACATTCTGACAGTAAGAACCAACGGTGCAATTCATTAAACCTTGAGGGAACGTTTCAGTTTGATTTTGAAGATAATTCATTGGAGTACATATCTAAATTATTTTTGCTTTTAGATGTAATTTGGATTTCAAATTGTAAGTGAAAGTAATTTGTATGCAAGTAAAACTAGTTTTTTATGTAACGCATGAATCAAATTTAAAATTCAGTATTCGTTTGATATTCATGTTTCATTTAAAATAAAAAGAAAATTCAAATTTAAGCAGAGAATTTGTAATCTTATAGTAAAAAAAAAAAACGTAGTCTTAGCAAAGAAAGATACAGAGCTAGTGAAGCAAAGTGGGTCTTACATCCAATAGTTTTTGGCTTTTTGCACAATGTGAACATTTATTTGGCTTTGGTGTGGTAGTAGTAATATTCAATAATAATTTACACTAATGGACCACCACATTTCTCTTGTTAAAAAATTTAAAATGAGCACGCTATTCATACAGCTAACCTTATTTGGCAGTATAGAAAACTTGTGATTTACGTTTTTTGGAACAGAATTGAATGAGCTAGGGATTGTGTGGCCACTTTCTCTATTGTCCTCTTAAAGGTGCTTTGAAATTTTGCCTTATCACATTTTTGTTTTGGTAAATTGTGTGCGCACCTATTTTATTCCTCGCGTTCACATAAGCTTATCAATTACGGCATGTGTGTGTCGACGAGCTTCTCTATTTGGTTGCACCTTAGAGGCTCCAAACACATGACTACCTATGCTTCAACTGCGATTTCTACGAAGCTACTAAACCAAGTTTCTATTTGAACGTGGAAAATTGAGGTGAACAATGGAAAATTATTGTGATTTTGCCGTAAAGTTGGAAAACTCACTGCAATAGGACGCTAGCTCAATACACTAATGTCGCCTTACAAATTGTGATGTCTCATTTTCACAAAATTTACATTTAGGTCTTTCGGTCATTTTAGATTTTAAATCTATGTTAATTCTTCTAAATTTGCCTATAAGCTGAAATGATTTTCAACCTATTTACACCTTATCTGGTCACAAAAATGAGTTAACTCACATGTAACTTTCTTTTTAAGTAAAACCCATTTGGTTGGTATGACGGTATTGACTTCAGACTTTTAAATGTGTTTATCTCCAAATGTCAGGTTCAGTTCTTGTGCCTATTTTGGTGGTAAGTTTGTGTTCTTCTTCTTAAAAAAAAAAATCTTTTAAGCAAACTCTTTCGGGTTCAAATAAACTCTATAAAATCGGTAAACTATCTCAATTTTTTCGGTAGTTTAGGAGCTTATGATTTTAAATTGGTTTGATCTTGAAATGTAAAATTTTGGTCAATATTTTTCGATTCAATTTTTATTAATATATATTGGTTTTAAAATGTAAACTTACACTTGTAATGTTGTTGTAATGGACAACTATTATGCCTCTATGGTTTTGTTGTATCTTAAAATTTTATAATATATATTCACGCATATGTTTAAAAATGTTGATGATTTATTGCAGCGATGAAATGTTGAACTATTGTTGCTATATATGATATTATATTATTCATACATATCTTATATAAATTATTTTAATATTAGATAAACTCTTATGAGTTTACATGTCGAATCTACGAATTAAACTTACGTGTTTGAATGAGTTTACAAGCCAAATCTACAAATTAAACTTAAGTGTTTGAGGAGGTTATTTAGACTTCCTACAACCTTACCTTATCTCTAATCAAAAGTAAAATATCAAATTCCTTAGCAAGGAAGGTGTAAGCCGTAAAGAATGGGGCAACAAGGACAGGCGTGGTGTCATTTACAATGTAAGCCTAATGTTTGAAATGACACAAAAGATAAAGAATTCTCCTACGCCATGCATTGGCTTTTGTTTTGTCATATACCTAGCTAAAGGTATAAACCATCGATTTAATCCTAAACTATGGGTATGGTAAATAACAAGGGACGAATGAAAACCATACCATACGAATATATTCATAAAATTATTCCACGCTTCGTTGTCTTAATATTAATCAATAACCCCCTAAACAAGCAATCATGCATAACCACTAATAAGTACCCTTTCAAAAGAGAATCACTTTGTTGAGTTGTACAACCAAAAAAGAACGTTATTATAAGATGATTTTAAAAGTTCAAACATTTCTTCCCTATAAAAAAAAAGTTCAAACATTTCTTGTGATTCGAATTACAACTTTTGCAAAAGTAGCTTCTTTATTAAAATTCACCCCATTACTTCTCTATGAAGTTTCTAGAGTATAACAATTTGAAATCTTTGGCATTGCTTCCAAACGATCAGCTAGCCACTCAAATATGGGGACCATGTTCCTACTTGTTTGTCACCACTCACTATGCTATGCCCAACAGAACAAATAGTGATATTTGATTTGCCTTTGTATTGTAGGAGAGTACTCACAACCTCAATTCAATGTTCCTTCATCACATGCCCACAACTCAATGACTATATTTTTTTTTTTTGGCGGTGACCAAGTTTAAACCTTAGAACTTGCATATATTATGCATTATTCCTAACAACTGAGTTAAGTTCACGAGAACTTTCAATGGCTATCTAAGGCAACATTGAAATTTATTTTATTTTATTTTACCAAGGCAACATTATTGATAATATATTTACATCTTTGATTTTATTTTATTTTTTTTATAAAAGTAACATGTGTAGATATCTATCATGATCATATTTTGTCAAAAAAAATAATCTTTCATGATCATATTCCAGGAACAATATTTCTCTAACAGACCGTGCTATTATTTGAGGCTACACCTTGCCATTTATTCTCTACGAATCCGCCGAATATTTTGTTTTTGTTGAATAAATCCACCGAATATGTTATTTATTGTGATCACCGATGCACCAAATAAGTTAGTTATATTTGGCGGTTATTCACGTTCTTTGCTTTTCGGTTCATCACATTATAATTAGGGGTGTGCATGGTCGGATATTTTGACCGACCAAACCATATCCATATATAAACTACTTATATGGTTTTGGATTCCTAACCATGACCATATTTTATTGTAAACCGGTTATGTAATCGGTTATGAATATGGTTATGAATATATAACTGGTTAGATTTACAAAACCGGATTATAAATGGATATGATTTGGTTTACGAAAATATCCAGATTATTTTAATATCCGAATTAAAAACCAGTTATTTCTCTTTCAAAATTGATTTTTAAAGCCAAATTTTATAAACAAAAATCCAAATTTGAAACAACTTATTCAAAAACGCTTATCATATACCAGAACTTATTCAAAAGAGCTTATTTATGCAAGACAGCTTATTAGGATTTCTTTTTTCAAAGTAACTTATTCAAAACAGCTTATTTATGCAAAACAGCTTATTAAGATCTCTTTTTTCAACACAACTTATTCAAAACAGCTTATTTATGCAAAACGGCTTATTAAGATCTCTTTTTTCAAAATAACTTATTCAAAATAGCTTATTTATGCAAAACAGCTTATTAGGATCTCTTTTTTCAACATAACTTATTCAAAACAACTTATTTATGCAAAACTGCTTATTAAGATCTCTTTTTTCAAAACAACTTATTCAAAACAGTTTATTTATGCAAAACAGCTTATTAGGATCACTTTTTTCAAAACAGCTTATTTATGCAAAACATCTTATTAGGATCTCTTTTTTCAAAATAACTTATTCAAAACAGCTTATTAGGATCTCTTTTTAAAAAACAACTTATTCAAAACAGTTTATTTATGCAAAACGACTTATTAGGATCTCTTTTTTCAACACAACTTATTCAAAACAACTTATTTATGCAAAACGGCTTATTAGGATCTCTTTTTTCAACACAACTTATTCAAAACAGCTTATTTATGCAAAACAGCTTATTAAGATCTTTTTTTTCAAAATAACTTATTCAAAACAGCTTATTTATGCAAAATAGCTTATTAGGATCTCTTTTTTCAACACAACTTATTCAAAACAGCTTATTTATGCAAAACAGCTTCTTAAGATCTCTTTTTTCAAAACAACTTATTCAAAACAGCTTATTTATGAAAAACAGCTTATTAGGATCACTTTTTTCAAAACAACTTATTCAAAACAGCTTATTTATGCAAAACAACTTATTAGGATCTCTTTTTTCAAAATAACTTATTCAAAACAGCTTATTTATACAAAACAGCTTATTAAGATCTCTTTTTTGAAAACAACTTATTCAAACTTTGTTGCGTCGTAGGGGTTTAGTTCCTTCTGCTAGAACAACTACTCTCTCCGTTCTTAATTATAAACAGTCTTTGAAACAAAGTTTGGTTTTTTTTTTTTTTTAGCAATCAAAGTTTGGTTCTTAAATATAAGCTCTTATACAAATTACTAGATACATATATTTATTTTTCCTAAACATACCCCTAATTATTTTGAGCATTCATATAATTGACATTGTTTATTGCTAGTACTTTGTTTGGTGTGTGATGAAGACAATACAATCCATGTGAGAGTTTACTCGAACCAATCCTCGTTGAGCAATTACAGTTTACCATGAACCATTATATGTAATTTGACTGAAATTAGATTTCATTCAACCAGTATTATATGTAATTAGAATCCTAAATATGAATGATTTGTGTACAGAAGTTCTCTACTACCCTTATCCTCAAGTTCTTTTTCTCTGTTCGTAGTCATTCCCAGTTACTTGTAATAGTTTGCCAATCCCACCTAATTCATACACCGGGGAGCAGTAATTTCTGTTATATTAATAATACAGCACCCTTGGTTACATCAGATCCATCCATTAGACTGACCTTATCTCTCAAATTTGAATCAATTTGAAGATACACAAATGAAAATGTGTTTGATTGTTTGGGATCAATTACAAACAACTTAAGGTAAATAATGGTCGTTGTTTTGTTGGAGATACTCACTATGTGTATTACTTTCTCTAACAAAGGAAATAAACACGAATAATATTATTATTTTATTACAGTGTTTTTGTTTCAAATTATCTTTGAAGATTTCAGAAAATAAAATGATAGAAATATGAATTTGTTTGTTAAATTTTATTTATGTGAATAGAGAAATTTTCCTAAAGAAAGGGTGAGAATAAGTGTATATGTAACTATCTATTAACTCCTTATTATGTAACCACAGAAGCAGGTGGTGCGACGGTCGACGATAGCCACCCACACCACCGCAAAACCAGATTTCCCACCCTTCTGGTTTTGTTCGTCCGTTCCCACCCTTCTGGGTCGTTCCCGTCGCGTCTGTTCACGGTGGTGGTGGTTGCTGCCACGCCGTCGATGTTGTACACAAAGATTTCGGTCCTGTTCCAGATCTATGGCCTTGGGTTTTTTTCGGTTTTGAGCTGATGCAGAGGTCATGGTACGGGGAGTGGTGATTACGTGGTGGTGGTTACGCCGCTGCATTTTTTTTCATGGTTCCGGTACACTCAAACCCCACGGCGGCTGCCGTCGTTTCCGGGGTTGTTTGCAGCTCGATTTGTTCGACTGTTATGGTTGGTTTCGATTAAAGTCTAGATTTCTGATCTGGATATGTTTTGGTGCTAAAGTTCTATTTGAGACACCCGTCACTGTTGTGCTAGTGTGGTTCGCAGTGTGCGGGGTCTGTTCGGCTCGAAAGAGCTGAAAATGCTTGCTGTGATTTGTCGCAGGGGCTGTTGGTACATGAATTTTTGTCCGTGTTGGCGGTCGATTCATGCTTGTCTCTGATTAATTGGTGCGTTCACGTTAAGTAGACATGGGGCAGATTAGACGTTTTCCTCTCCGACGATTAAACTTCAGTTCGGATTCCCAACCTACCGTCGTCGCCATCCTCAAGTAAGGTTGTCGTCGTTCTTCAAGGTCTGATAAGGGACGCACTGTTGTGTTGATCCAGATGTTCCTGGATGGTGGTTGTGATATTGGGCTACAGTTTCCAATATTCATCCCCGCGTCGGAAGGAGGATCTTATTTGTTCTGTGTCCACTAACCGCGGTCTAGACCTCTACATAAGAGGCTGTTATAATCCATTTGTGTTGTTTTTAATTTTCATATCACCCATTTCGGTAGACCTCCATTTTATGGATAAACTGGTTAGGTTTATGTCCCCCAGTTTTTTTTTTTTATGTATTTTTTCCTTTTTTTTTTATAATTTTTTTATGGACATCTGGGACAAGATTAGAGTTGGGGTACCAATTTAGTTGGAAGCCACTCTTTTTTATGTCATTTGTTCTGGCCTTATAAAAAAAAAAAGGTTATTGTGAATATTATAATATTAACAATTTTTTTTTAAAATACACTGATAAATTCTCATCCTTATATTACAAGGAAAATTATTCTAAAAAAAAATCTAGTAAACTTAAATAAATCTAAAAATAAATTCTCACCCACTTAATATTATTCTTATATTAAACTTTATACTTTTAATTAAATTATAAATTTGTTAACTTTATTATTGATTTAAGCTTATGATTTTACATTAGTTATTCACATATTTAAATCCATTATTATTGATAGATTATAGAATAATCTTAATTATTTGTAATTAGTCTTTACTAGTTATTATTGTATATTAACGTATATTGATATAGGTTGATTAATATATTAATGTACATTAATATAGGTTGATAAGAAGCCTAATTTGAGGCATTATATTTTTGTATATATTAATCTATCATGGAATGAATAAGACACGGAATCAAATTCCTTTATGGTATCAACAGACTAGGGTTCCTTTCTCTCTAGCTTCTGCAACCCTAAATTGCAAGCCGTTATTCTCCTGCTTCCTCATCTCTAATCTGCCGCCCACTCACCATGTCTAACCCTCCCAAAAATTCTAAAACTACCAAATATCATCCAGCCTTATCTATCTCCAACGTGAAGTCTCTTATTCTCATCACCTTGGACTTAGAATCATCACAAAACCATTCATGGGCGGCACTTTTCAAAGTTCAAGCAAGGGTACATGATGTGCTTGAACATATCATCCCACCGACGGAGAAAGATGCAATCACGGCATATGAAAAGACCAAGGCCGCTGATCTCCCTCTCTGGAAGCGGCTTGATGCAGTAGTTTTACAGTGGATTTATGCCATTATCTCAACTGACATCCTCACTTCTATACTTGTTGATGATGACTCGGCTAAACAAGCATGGAAAAGGGCTGCTGCTCTTTTTCATGACAATCAAAATTCTAGGGCTATGTATCTGAATAAGGAATTTACAAACACAAGCCTTGCTGATTTTTCGACTACAAATGCGTATTGCAATCATCTCAAAAGTCTCGCCGATCAGCTAGCCAATGTTGGCGCTCCCGTCAATGATCATAGCCTTGTTCTAAAAATGCTTCAAGGATTGACAGAACCCTACTCTAATTTTGTCACTGTGATGCAAAACAAGAAGAACTTGCCTCTTTTTGCTACAACTCGGTCCAAACTTGCTTTGGAGGAGACCACCCTTTTGGAACGCACCAAACAAGAAGCCCTTGTTACTAACCATAATTATTCTACTGATGATGGTACATCTTCCCAAACACCACATCAAAGCAATAATTTCCCTGGTCGTGCGAAGTCCAACAAAACCGCAACAATAACAAAAATCGCAACAAAAATAGCGGAGGCGGTGGCCGACAGTCTGGTGGGGACGGTCAGGCTGGTGGTGGACATGGCAGCAACCGCTGGGGTGGTCAAACCGACGGTGGTGGACGTTCGGTGCAGCAACAATGGAATCAACCTCCATGGTGGGCGTTGATGCAAGCTCCATGGGCCATGCCTCCTTGTCCTTACCTAACTCAACCATGGGCTAGGCCACCTAGTCCGAATCAACATGGAGTATTAGGCCCCAAACCACAGCAGCAGCAAGCACATGAAGCGGCGGCCCAGTGGACTCCAACAGACATTGAATCAGCAATGCACACGATGTCTCTTTCTCAACCCAATCCGAATTGGTACATGGACACCGGGGCGACATCTCACATGACGTCCACTAATGGTAATCTATCGTCTTGTTTTAATTTGAGCAATAATAATGGCATTACTGTTGGTAGCGGTCAATCTATTCCAATTCGTGGTTATGGTTATACATCCTTACCTTCCCCAAACCCACCTTTATCTTTAAAAGATGTCCTTCATGCACCTAAACTCATTAAAAATTTAGTGTCGGTAAGGAAATTTACTACTGATAATAATGTGTGTGTGATGTTTGATCCTTTTGGGTTTTCTATGAATGATATACAAACGGGGATGCGGCTAATGAGATGTGATAACACCAGTAATCTTTACCCCATCACCTCCACCAGTCCAAATCAAGTTTCTCATCATTCTGCTTTTTTGGCGTCGACTCTTTGGCATGATCGTTTGGGTCACCCACGAGCCTCAATTTTAGAGTTGCTTCGGCATAATAAAATGATTGATTGTACTAGTACTCCTAAGACTAATATTTGTCAATCTTGTGTACTCAGAAAACATATTAAGTTGCCTTTTGTTGCATCCACATCTGTGACATTTATGCCTTTTGATATTATTCATAGTGATCTTTGGACATCTCCTGTTTTGAGTTCTTCAGGACATCGTTATTTTGTGCTTTTTCTAGATGATCATTCTAAGTATTTGTGGACTTTCACCATTTCTAAAAAATCACAAGTTTTTTCCATTTTCACAACACTAAAAGCTCATATTCATACTCAGTTTGAATGTGACATTAAAAATGTACAATGTGATAATGGGAAGGAGTTTGATAATAATCTTTTCTGGAAATTCTGTGAGTCCAATGGTATTACCTTTCGTTTTTCATGTCCAGATACTTCTTCACAAAATGGGAAGTCTCAAAGAAAAATTAGATCAATTAATAATATCATGAGAACTCTTCTTATTCATGCATCTGTACCACCGTCATTTTGGCATCATGCATTGCAAACAACAACATACCTTCATAATATACTTCCGAGTAAACTATTAGCCAATGAGTCCCCACTCAAAATTCTTTACCAAAAAGATGCATCATATACTCGCATTAGAGTATTCAGGTACTTGTGTTGTCCTATTTTTCCGTCAACTACAATAAACAAACTCCAGGCTCGTTCAACACCTTGTGTCTTTTTAGGGTATCCGTCGAATCATCGTGGCTATAAGTGTTTCGATTTATCAAGTAATAAAATTATCACTTGTCAGCATGTTTCTTTTGATGAGAACATATTTCCTTTTGCTAGGATGCATGACCCAAAACCCATTACATATGATTTTTTGAATAGTGGATTTTCTCCTTCCACGATCCACTATCTTCAACATCAATCATCACAGTCACCCACGGCCGAGCCTACACAAAGAGACCAGCCAACTACTCCAATATCTCCCACGGCCCAACCAACTACTCCACTATCTCCCACGCTGATTCCTATGGCTCAACCTTCACCAAATCTGTCCACACTGCCTAGCCTACATGCTGGACCGGTGCCACAACCCACACAAATTCAACCCCATCCTTCTCCTATTCATGGTCCAGTAACTCGCAGCTAACATGGTATTCATAAGCCCAATCCTAGATACAAACCAGACCAAGCTCATAATACCACGGTTACAAAATCACCACTTCCCCGTAACCCTTTTGCTGCCCTTCGTGACCCGAATTGGAAATTGGCTATGGATAATGAATTTAATACTCTTATTAAAAATTAGATGTGGGATTTAGTGTCTTGTCCACCTGATGTTAATATTATTCGGTCAATGTGGATTTTTACTCATAAAGAAAAGTTTAATGGTTCTTTTGAGCAGCATAAAGCCCGTCTTGTAGGTGATGGTAAAACTCAATAGGTTGGCATTGATTGTGGAGAAACTTTCAGTCCCGTTGTCAAGCCGACAACAATTCGGATCGTCCTTAGTATTTCTTTATCAAAAAATTGGTCAATTCATCAGTTGGATGTCAAGAATGCTTTCTTGCATGGTGAGCTAAAGGAGACAGTTTATATGCATCAACCTATGGGTTTTAGGGACTCTGTGCATCCCGGTTATGTTTGTTTACTGAGAAAATCTTTGTATGGGCTTAAGCAGGCTCTGATAAGTGCCAGGAAGTAGTAATTCTAATGAAGATTTATGACACTTTTGTTACTTGTTTTGCAAGTTATTAAGAAAAAAGCCGAGAAATAATTGATTATGATCCTTTTATGCTTTATCTATCTTACTTTATCTAATTTTGCAGGAAAATTATGCAAGGCACTGAGCAAAGATGGAAAACAAGAAACAAATGGCAACAAGGCCAAAAATAGGTAGAAAGACACAATTGCTCGCCCTCAACTCGCACCCAACTCGCAGTGGCGAGTTATCAAAGGAAAAAATAGGCAGAGAGGCACATTTGCTCGCCACCAGCTCGCACCCTACTCACCATGGCGAGTTATCAAAGGAAGAAAATAGGCAAAATCATAGGTTTGCTCGCCATGGCGAGTGAAGTTACTTGGGAAGCGAGCAAGGGCGGCTAAAACTCCCATGATCACGTGGCACAAACCCACTGGGAAGAAACCTCAACTTGCCATGGCGAGCAGAGGAACTCGCGAGGCGAGTGGATGCAGATGGGAAAGCTTGTAAATAGCCCTTGATCATTTCTTGAAGGGAAGAAGCTATTTTTTGCAAAGAAATACAGATAGATCCTTAGAAGAGAGATAGGGCTTGGTCTTCATAGAGTGAGAGTGATAGAAGTTGGATTCTTCCACATTTGGTGCGAAATCACAAAGTTGTAATGAATCTTTCCATTTCAATTCATTCTTGCAAGGCTTCCATGACAATGAGTAGCTAAATCTCCATTGTTGGGATTAGAGGTACTTGATCTT
>Ga0228711_1006888_pt1 | contig 16708 bp, 6 predicted proteins | sample MedpolnodulmetaG_2_FD_177996 | JGI IMG/M metagenome (GOLD analysis project Ga0228711, IMG submission 177996) | Root nodule microbial communities from Medicago polymorpha collected in Santa Monica, California, United States - brown nodules | ecosystem: Host-associated > Plants > Roots > Nodule...
GCATGACTAACGGAGCACTTGGACGGAGGGACCTTTTTGATGGACGTCTGACAAATTCAGGGACTAAGTTGATATTTCGCATAATTGAGGGACTAAGTTGGCCGACGCGTGAAAATTCAGGGACTAAGTTGGCTGACGCGTGAAAATTCAGGGACTAATTTAATGGTGAATTCAGGGACTCTTAAATATTTGTCATTCGTACTTACTTTCCATGGTGTGATCAAGGTGAGCAGTTAAGAGAATAAGAATAGGAAGAATAAAAAATTCATGTACCAAAAAAAAAATCAATTAATTATACTGTGCTAATTACCCTAATATATTATTGTGCACTCACCCACGCTTTGTAAGACACCGATACATAACAAATTCTTGTTAAAGTAGGTGTTATAACTTAAAATAATTAGGAAAATTGCATTGACCTCTCACGAAGCATGTTTTAATGACACATTCATTCACTTTATTTGCATTGACCTTTCATGAAGCATGTTGTAATGACCTCAATGGTGAGGAGAGATAAAAATGGGTGGTGAATCCACTTCTCCCAAGCCTAGATGGTTATTAAAAAAAGGCTTAATTGCAGTTTTAACTCCCTAACTTTTTCAAAGTTGCGATTTTGGGCCCTTAAGAAAAAAAACTACAAAACAGTCCCCTAAGTTTTGCAACTGTAACAGTTTTGGCTCCCAAGACTGATATTGACTCGGTCTACGCTGACGTGGCACCCTAAGTGAGGTGCAACGTGTTATTTTTTTTATTTTTGCCTTGGAGGGCCAAAATTGTTACAGTTGCAAAACTTAGGGAACTGTTGTGTAGTTTTTTTTCTTAAGAGGCCAAAATCGCAACTTTGAAAAAGTTAAGGGGCTAAAACTGCAATTAAGCCTAAAAAAATTACATTAGGGGAATTCTATTCCCATTTAAATGACGCACCCCTCTATTTTTATATAAATAGAAGAGGGTACGTAGTTTGTATGTAATTAAGGATTATTATTATTATTATTATTTTGAAGAAATTAAGGATTATTAATATCTTTTACAAAATCGAAGAACTATATGTATATTTAAATGTATATGTCAGCGAAGATAATTGTACGTTCGTTCATTTAAAAAAATTGTAATTTGTATTTTGTTGTTGTTACATAGGTTATCTTTTAAGAATCGTAAATAATTTATCCAACAACCAAATAAGAGCTATATGCTCGTTGATACCGACATGAACAAGTTATTATTACAGTGAGAAACAACCAAGCTACCCATTTTCACATGCCTCACAATCAAACTCATGACAAATCAATTTAGATAGGTGTATCGAAAGATTTGTGCCGTCTTTCATTGAGTTGATGTTTTAGCGGATCAATCCGTCAAGAATATAAAAAATATATATAAACAAATAAAACATTTGACTTTTAGACGAGTTTTCTGTCAAAAATAGAAAGAAAAATAAAATAATACTCGACAATCATTCCAGAACCGATTAAACCCTAAGTTTAGTGAGTAGAAAATAGACTAAATGGTAAAATAATTACATAGTAAAAACAACTAAAAATCAATATTTTTTCAATTGATCTAACATGTCAACTAACCCAGTTTAGTACTACCACTCAATTTTTTTAGTGGTTATAAGAGGCGGACGAATTTAAGAGGTAAAGTTCAAAATCTCAACCCATTCCACTTGAAAAGAGTTAGATGGACCGACTTGTTCTGCCACCCTCCCTAATAATAGGGTACATAAAAGTTAGAGTGATTAATTTTTCCTACTACTATATATGAAAAAGATGTTCCTAGTGATGTCAACTCTCTAGTGTCATCAAATCACTACCAGCCATAGGTTATTAATTGTCATTAAACCTATATTAGACTAACTTTTTATATAGTTTGATATCATATATCATATTCATAATATATATAGGAATTCCTAGAATGCAGAGGAAATGACAAAGAACAAATCAAGTGGAAAGCAGAAAATTCAGTAATTCGTACAAGAAAATTTCACAATCATCGTCCATTAGCTGAGAAAAGTTTTAGCATAAGCATCACGCTTTAATTATGATAATCAGTATTATTAGTTGAAATTGAAATTAATGGGATGGTTTTAGCTTCTAAAATCCACATTCATTCGATGTGTCTTATGGTTTAAAATTGATTGATTATGACAGATTTGATTAACTTCGTTTTACTAATTGAATGCACCTATTGCCTCAAACACATTGGCTTCTTACTTCTAAAGAATAAGTACATTACAATATTAAATTTGTCCTCATTTTATTGGGTTATCTATATTTCTGAAATTATTAATATTTTAAAAAGGTGTGTGACTTTTTCAAAATTTATTCACATTAATCATTAGGAAAGTTAGGAATTTAATTTTTTTTTGGCGGTGTCCGGGGTTCGAACCCCGAACCTTGCATATATTATGCATTGTCCTTACCTTGTAATATTAGAGACTAAAATATAAAGTTCAAAATGATATTAAATTGTTAAAATATAAGAACTTACCTTGGTATTTTATTATATGTCAATTTGAGAAAAAATTGTATCAAATAGTAAATCAATTTACAATTGTGTCAAATATAAGTACTTACCTCCGTAATCTTAGAGGATATATACCTTTTTTTTAGCAAAGGATGTATACCATATTTAAATCATAAGAGAATTTGGATATTTATAGATTATTTTATCCTTTTTATTGACAATAGGGTTAATTTTCTTTTTACAAAAATATGTTTATAACATTTCATTAATAATAATTGACTAAACATGTGTTAGTATATGTTCATAAGTTTTAGATCAACTGAAAAATGTTAAAATAGCTAGGTTGGATGTCGAAAGCTAGGTTCAAACCCAAAATTCCCACTTCAGTGTGCGAGTTTTCAAGTAGTTATTGTCATTCCGACTATTAAAAAAATACATGTTCGGATATATATAAAATGTGAAAATAAGCAAGAGATGTGGCCACTCCAGTAAGTAGTGAGCAACCCTACATATTTGACATATCTCTTCACAAACTCAAAAAGAGAGCTAATATTTATTTTTATTTTAACAGAACATTCAATTTAAGGAGCCAAATCAAAAGAAAATACCAACTTCAAATAGAGAAAGCATAAATCTTTTTGCTAATTATAAAACCTGGAACTATTTCGCTAATGATAGAGGAAGTGATCTATATTACATGAGATAAAACACCATTAACCTTATTAAAAAGAAGCAAGACTAGTTAATGTTGAGTGGAAATGTTACTAATTATCCTTTATGTGTCCATTTTAAGGACAATTTTTTACTCATGAGTGTTTATAAGGTTGGAGGAGCAATATGCCATTATAAATTCCAAAACACCCTTTTGATTAGGCTGAAAGAATTTGATCAACCTTGGGAATTCAAAGAAACAATGACAATGGCAAGCGACCATAAACTTTTTCAATCAAGATGTCATACTTTTTGTGTCTTTGGTCAACACCTAAACTAGTTAACAGTTAAAGACACAAATGTAACTAACAAAACAAAGTGATTGAGGCCATTGATAGAGGAAGATATAGGATGGTGATGTTGATTATTCCAATTTCAAAAGTGGTTTACTAATGGACACCAGTTGTGGATGAATTATTTGTTAATAATTGTTATTGTTTTTTCAAGTTTACCTTGTTGACAAAAGAATTAAATTATCTTTCCATTGTACTGTAGTATTTATAGATAGTTACAAAAGAGGTGCAAAAAATGGTGTTTTTGTTAGAAAAACATTAATGGAGTAAAGAATTTGAAAGGCGTCTTAATATTTTCTAGACCAACCTAACGCTATGTTTAGTGTCAAACGTACCTTGTTGGTCTTTAGCTATGATGCACCGTAGGTTAAGTCGATGCTAAATAGCATCGGCCTCGGAAATGGCGATGTTAACGTCTAGCATATTGAACCAATGAACATCTTTTAGCCCACACTAAATGGATGTTTAGTTTGAATTACGATGAGCTACCATAATTTTGTAAGAGCTACGTAGTGAATCTTTTACAAATTCGTAATTACTCATCGTGATTTTGACAAATATATTGTGATACCAAATACTATACACTAAGATGTGTATTACTTTATTTTGCAGCTTTAACATAGTTTTGTTAAATTAACATCATTTTTGTTTGTTATCCTTTTTTATCTTACTTTTGTTTTCTTTTTCCCTTGTTTAGGTGAAAATTTGCAAATGGTCATTTGGATCCTTGGACCCAACATGTAAAAAAAATAAAAAAAAATAAAAATCTCTTTTCTTTGGAGTTTTGGAACCTACATCTTTTGGAGCCAATACTTTGTTGTTAAAAAATTGTTTCTGCCAATAATGTAAGTGGGCTTTTGGAGCCTTTACCTACTATCTCAATTATATTTTTCTTTTCTTCTCTTTTACCCTCTCGCATCGTCCCACGTCATTTATATTTTTTATTTTATCAATGTTTAAATTATGAGTATAATGGTGGTAGATCGACAGTCCAAAATAACATTGTACATACAACCAATCAAAACATTTAAAATTGTTACATAAATATTTATTTGGCAATTCTCTAAAAACTCTTAAACTATATAATCTAAAGTATTATTATAATATTTTAGATTATATAATCAAAATCCCCTGAAAACTCATAAAACACATAAAACTTACTTTGGTTCTTCTAATTTTTGTTTCAAAATAGTTCGAAAACCATCATCTCAAAAAACATATATTAACAAACCGGGTTAGATAATCTGAACTGTGTCAAACCCTCCATCATACCAGTTTCTAACGACACTCGTAGTTTATATGTTGACACATTTTGGATTATAATATAAAAACATAAATCTTAAGAGTGTATTTGTTTCAAGTTATATTTGTTGATTTCCGGAAATAAAATGATAGAAATATATATGCATATGTTTGTTACAAGTTTACTAAATTTTATTCCCAGATATAAAATGTTCCTGGGAATATAAAATTTTTCCCAAGAAAAAGGGTGGGAATAAAGTTCCCATGGAGATGAGAATAAATTCATAAATAGTTACCTATTATAATCCCTATTTTTATGGTTCTTAAGAATATTATAAAGTTAACCAAACATATTTTTCTTAAATACCTTGGAATAAAATTTCATTCTTTATATTCCAAGAAATGTTATTCCTATGAATAAATTTGGTAAACTTGAAACAAAAACACCCTTGAGTTTAAATTATATCATCCAAAACTTGCCAACACACATATCCCAAGTATTTGTGATAGAGAACACATTTTTTTTTCTTATTTACGCCGATTTTCTTGCAACACACATCAAAACAGATTATAATCAACATATAATTCATAATATTATACACACATTAACCAATACGCAAATCGTACAAAGCAAATTCCAAACAAAATACCCAAATCAAATAAAACGTAAACCCTGTTGGATAGCATGCCCACCCTTAACACCCACACCCCCTCCGACGATACATCTTTCCTCCCTAACCCTTAACAATGATCTGCTACAAAACAATATAAAAATACTTCATATTATGTAATTCCAACGGAAGTAAAATGAAACATTGGAAGGAAGTGCCAGAAAAAAGGAAGGTGGAAAAAGAAATTATCTTTTTAAATTCCAAACAATATTTTATTAGCCCACTTTTATTTAATTTTTTTTTAAGAGTATTGATCCACTTTTAATATGGACTTTAGGTTCGTTTCCTTAACAGAAAAAAGAATAAAATCACTTGATCCTATTTCCTTTTCTGTGCTGGAGAAAATCATTGTCTCCTTCACCATCTTTGACATAAACCGAACCCAGAAAAGGGTCATAGAAAAAAGAGATCAATATAGAGGGAACAAAAAAAAGAGGCAAGTAAGAGGTGAAAGATAACCCCAGGGCACACCCCATGTTTGTTGGTGGAAGTTTAAAGTCCTTGTTTCCCTCAAATTTAGTAAAATTGGTTCACTTTGAACCCCAGGCCATTATTTTCTCACTTCTCAATTTATTTTACATTTGAGTTAAAAAAAAAAAATTTGAACAAGCAAAAATGAATTATATAAACACGGACAACGTAATTGTTACAGCACAAGGTGTGCCAAAACAATCACGAAAATGTCAAAGTCCAAACAAGATTACAACCAAGTCAGTCGATGCCCAAACATGAAAGCGGGATCGACCACAACATATGAGTACCCAAGCTAAATACGACATTACTAGCTTTTAACCACCACAAAGAAGATGATTTGACTTTATCTAACATATGTGGTAAAGAGCTTTGTCTATTTCTAAAAATCTTGTCATTCTGTTCATTCCACAAAACCGAAATACAAAGTAACCAAATCAAGTGGAAAAATGATCGTCGCGATCTGGAGCAACCTGCGTAATTAATAAATTGCACAAAATGATCTGAAGTTTCCTGAGAGTCGACCCTTACCACTCCGAGCCATGCCCGCACCAATGGCCATAAGGCACCAAAAGTTGGGCAAGACAAGAACAAATCATTGACATCTTCTACGTGCCTGCATCCAGTGACACACAACCGCGCCTCCAAGGGAATAAATCCACGGTTTGCCAAATTATTTTTTGTAGGTAAACGATCCCTCATAAGCAGCCAAGCAAGGATAAAGACTTTGAGAGGAACCTGTTTATGCCAAATTAACTCCATATTTGGATGTAACTGGGGTTGTTCCTGCGATGTCAGCATGTCATAAACTCCACGTACTGAATACCCACCATCCTGATCCGGTAACCACAGCCATCTATTTGCCACTGATTCCTACAAGGAAACTGTAAGTAATAAAACCCTACACTCCTCTACCAACTCTTCCTCCCATGCCCACAACCGACGACGTCACTACAACGCCTCCCCACCCACATTATAAAATCACAATCTTAAATATGTTGTTATTCTTATAAAATCACAATCTTTAGGCCTAAATGTTTTATAATAATTTTTAGTTAAGCCATTTGGGGTTGGCTTAATGGTTGACGTGAAATCTTGGAGTTTGCTCTTTTCAAGGGCTTATGTTCGATTTCTCGATGCCAATTTTGGTGCTCTGACTTTAAATGGGATCCCCACAAGTGGGGGATGGAATTGATCCTCTCAGATTAATCAGTTATTGGATTGGATACCGAATTTTAAAAAAAAAAAGTTCTTAATCTAAAAACTTTTTACAAGAAATTGATGTTTTTAGTTCCTCAAAATAGTCCCCTAAAAAGAGAAATAGGGACTAAAATTGAATATTATTTACAGAGGGATTAAACTTGAAATGCCATACTTCTATATGGACCAAAAATATTTACCCTTAGATATTTTATAGATATACTCCACACCCTAACAAAAAAAAAAAAAAAGATTTACTCCACATCTAATGGGGATATTCTTAGAGTTTGTTTGGATGAGATAATTGAAAATTCTAGAAAAAAATAAAATTCTAGACAATTCAAATGTTTCAATTGAATTCTTTTCATTACTAAGTTTTTTTTCTTGTTTAGAGGTAAGTTTTGATCTTTTTTTGGAACATTTAATTAGAGGTATTGTTTTCGAACCACTGTCATAAGTTGTTAATACACCTCCAACGTTTCTAAATCCAAAATCTGGTTTCGCAAATTTTCATAAACATGTAATAACTTCAAACTCCATTTTTAAAACGAATGTTAGTATTATTAGTTTTGTTACGTTGAGGTTAGGTTTAAACTATCGACCTCTTTTTTTTTTTGGTAGAGAACTATTGACCTCTTTATCACTCTGCACCTTAACTTCCCCAGTGCGACCGCGATCCATGCAGCGACAATACATAATTTCTAGTAGTGAAACAAGAGGGACACCTTGGTTTCCGTGACATGAGAATTCTCAACCAAGCTTACATGGTCAAGTTAGCTTGACTCATAGTATAGAATCTACATATACTATAGATGAAGATTTTCATATCCAAATATGCCTAATCTAATCAATATAGCATTGCCGTTACTCCTAAGTGTAGAGTATCCCCTGTACGGTGCTAGTGTAATAATTGTGGGAATGAAAGGACCAAACATATCAAAAGTAACTATATATGGGGATGATTTATTTCCCAACAATATAAAGGATTAAGGGTTGGTCTACTTTTAAAAGAGATAGAATCTTTAAATATATAAAAATTTGGTACAATTTTGTCCAATATAAACTAAAACCACTCATTCTAATTATAATCTTCCATTATTCACATGGATGCATGGTACACTATCATTGTGCAACATAAATTTACCATTCCTTATTAAACATTTGGATTATGGTACTAAATTCTCACTTTTCCACACATTTCTGCATTTGGTCTTTCTCATTATAACTTAGATCAGACATATAGTCTTCAGCAACTTTTGTTCAAGTATTGAAATAATATTCATATCACAATCATATATATAATAGTACATTTATAGAGCAATTCAAGGGTAGAAATTACACACTAAAAATAATTACAAGAAAAAGCTCTAAGATAACAATATTCTTGTATCTATTACTAATTACAAACATAGCAATAATGTATCATAATTTTTTTTGCTAAAGTCACTACATATGTGACATATTCATCCCCATATTTAAATAACTATACTATATCATAATCATAGTTTCAAATTGCACTCGCAGTTACACTTTAAACCTTTATACTGAAGCCTTGTAGGCAAATGCAACCGCAATTGTCATTCCAATGCCGTTGTGGAGACCTCTAAAACTGTTCAATTGCAGCTGCAGATCGCAATTTACAACTATAATATTATATACTCCCTCCGACCCTATTTATAAGAAACATTTAGGTCAACAAAATATGATCTATCTGGTTAATAATTTGGTCCAAATATATCAACTTTTGTTGACCCAAATGTCTTTTACAAATAGAATCAGAGAGTAATATGCTAATAATCAAGGAGAGAAAGTACTTGAAGAAGTAGGGGTTGAGCCAGGGCTAAGAGGTGGTGGGAATAGTGGAGGAAAAGGAAGTAAGGGAGCTGGGAAAATTGATTTTGGCGGCGGTGGCGGCGGTGGTGATGGAGTTAAACCTGGTATTACTATTGGTGGAAAAGGAAATGATGGTGGTGGACTTGATGGTGGAGGCTGAAATGGATTAGGAATGAGTGGTGGAGGACTTGATGGAGGAGGTTGAAATGGATTAGGAATAAGTGGTGGATTTGATGGAGGAGGTTGAAATGGATTTGGAATAAGTGGTGGACTTGGTGGTTGAAATGGATTAGGAATCAAGGGTGGACTTGGTGGTTGAAATGGATTTGGAATCAATGGTGGTGGTTGCAAAGGGTTAGGAATCAAAGGTGGTGGTTGCAATGGATTAGGGATAATAGGTGGTGGAAAAAAAGGGTTTGGAGGAAAAAAGAAATCTTCAATTTCATTAGGTACTTTATTTTTGTTTGAAAACTTTGTTTGTTCCAAATTTTTCACAAAACTATGTTGTTTCTCAAGGTTTTGAATACTATGTTTTTTGTCACAAAATTTTGGCTTTTTAATAGGCTTGAATGAGAAAATCCCAGCTGAAAAAATGTGTTCTTGTTGCAACTTTTTCTTTAGGCTTAGTGAAGATGAAGTAGAAGTTGAGGCTATAGCACAATTTGGTTCATTGCTACTTAACAACTTAAAATTACACCCTTTGATTCTCTTCACATGTTTTTTCAATAAGAAAGGTAGCTTCACTTTGAATTCTCCATATTCATTTGTTTTCACTTCTTTGTAGAATCTTTGTTTTGTTTTCCCTATTTTACATTCAACAGCTATTGATGCACCTATACATAAAAACAAGGAAAAAATACAATATAATAACGTTTAGAATTTTTTTACAACATTTTAAGAAAATGAAATTGAACTCTTTTGAGGTTGAAATGGATTACCTGAAATGAAGTGGCTGTTTAGAGAGAAAGCTTGTTGAAAACATGTGTCACAGTAGACAGTGCCAACTACAACAGGTGAAGGAAGAAGCTTCTTGTTGTCATGGTTTGCTTCTGAAAAATTAGTACTAAGTGTGAGACTGAGAAACAGAATTGTAAGGAACCAAGCCATTGTGATGAGGTTTGAGTTTTCAGAAATGTCTTCTTGTGAAGGGAATGTAAAATTGTATTGTGCTTCTAAATAAATAATGAAGGTCTATATAAATATATTTAAGACACTATTTTTCAATCAAATGTCACATCAGTAGTAAGAGTTTGATCTCGTAACTTCAACCGACTTGAGTTCAAATCTTTTCAGAAACAATTGTAAAATGTTTACTTGTTCTACTTTACTTAAGGGTTTGATCTTTTAACTTCAACTAACTCACCGATGTTGGGTCTAGCGAATAAGCACCAACCCATGATGTGGCAAACTAAAATTCGAATTCCGAGTGAGAGAGTGATCCACATTTAGAGATTTGGACTGCATGCAGTCAAAATCTCGTGCATTAACACATAATTGATCCACCGATAGTTGTTGAATTAAGATCGAACGTTGCAGGTTTTGATTATTTATTAAAATCTATAATATTGAACTTGAAATCTGACTTGTCCAATCTTGATCCAAGAACCACCAATGTGCCGATTGCATGAATGCATGATATTGAGTGCACACAAACGAAAATTTGACATTTAGTGTCGCACAATGCCTCAAAAAGGATTAACTATCGTGCAAGAAACTTGTTGAAAACAAAAATAGAATCTAGTCCTCTATCTTTTTACTGCTCTTGGTTTTTTCTAGCTGTCTATGAAAACAATCTGAATAATAAGGTTTTGTAGACTAGTTTCCTTTATCTGTCTATGACAAGGGTAAAGACCTAAATAAGACAATTTTGTGCAATCATGCAAATACCTATAATCTTTAACTAATTAAAAAATGTGGCTTCAGGTTTGTTTTCTTAAACAATGTATTACAAAAATGTTATATTATTTAACTATTCAACAATATATTACAATTTCAAAAACTTATATAATTATACTATTCAACAATGTATCCCAAAATTGTTAGCATGGAAAATGTAATAAAAATATATAAAAAAACAAGCATACCTACTAGATAGATAAGTACAAAAAAGTAAGGTTTTTTTATTCAGGAAAAGTCCAAAAAGTTTCCCTAAGTATATTTTGGAAGTTTGTTCCTAGTTGATGTGGATGCATAAGAATAATTGAATTTGAATCACTGTTTGATCACGGGATAGATAGAGTAACCACATACTATAGAGTAGGACATGTGACAATTCTTATATACAAGACACGTAGGAATTTCTTAGCATGACCTGTGAAATATATTATACAGTTTTGCATGTGAATATATTAGTAATAGTACTATGCATAAATTATAATTGTTTTTGGAAGTTTATGTTTCGTTTGTGACTAGCATCTAATAATGTTGAAAAATAAGATAATGTTGTTGTTGCTATAGAAGAGATTTATGATTGCATAAGTCATACTAAATACAAAAATATTTTGATATTTTCCATTATGGACAAATATGTGACAAGTTGCTTTTATAAAGGCTTTGACAAATCTTTGCATATGAGATATGATCTTTATGTGAATAGAAAAACTAAAACTCATAAAACATGACTTGAAAGAGTGACATAGATTACATTGTCAGAATTTGTAATAGCGTATCAAAAGTGGCAAATCATGAGGAAGTGAAGAGGCTTGATCTTAAAGGTGAAGAAGGAGTGGGCTCATGTGAAGCATACATGGACTGTAGGAGGCAGTGTGCTGTTGAAGTATTTTAACTATGAAGATCAAGGATCAAAACTTTACATCTTTACCTAAAACTTTAGGTCAATAAATAAATGGATCACCTCTTTTATATATTCAGCATTTAGTTTGTTCATGCTGTTAAAAAACATTTAGTTCATTTATATATAATTGATGAGAGATGAACTGTAAACAATTGGACTCAACGGTCTTAATCTCAAATGTGAGTCTCCCACATCCTTACAACCAACAAAAACGCCTCTTCTTAACTATACCTCGACTTTCAATATATGTTGCATAGGTATGGGCACAAGGTACGGTACCCGATACGATTACACAAAGAAACTCAAATAATAGAAATTTATTATATTAATATACACTAGTGCAAATCAGGGATACAAGACCTGATTTTTAAAGATTTCAGACCTGTTTTTGTGCAAAAGTGGTCTTAAATCTCTAAAAAAAGAGGTCTTGTATCCTTGATTTGCACTAGTGATAAGAGAAAACCATAAATTTCACATGGAATGAAATAATGAGAAAAAAATGGAGTACCAAAGAAGTACCATAGGTGTATCTCGGTACGGGTTACAAATACTCATTCTTTCGAGCTTTCAATACAAGGATTCAATGTACATGGATCTTACTCCTGTTATATACCAAGTTGAATTAGTGTACTAATACCACTTGTTGGAGAGTCCATTAAAAAAAATAGTCTTATTTTTAAAAGTTTGAGACTAGTTGGAATCAATTTTGTCCTATTTAAGGTTCTTTGAGATCATATTGACTTCTTGAAATTTATTAAGGAGTCATGCAAATGGAGACTTGTAAAAGGGTCCAATATATAGTTCTTTTATGGTCTTGTTATCTAAAAACGATAATGTCACAAAGTTATCCAACTTTAAACTCATATTTTTAGTTGGATGAATGTATAAAGTGTTGTCAAATATGTTTTCTAATAGAATCAGTGTGGTAATTTAAGCGGTGATTTCGGATACTCAACATGTTTTTATACATGGTATAAATATCAAACGAGTGATAATGGCTAATGAGGTTGTGAATGATGCAAAAAAGGAATCATAAAGAATTGAGGATGTTTAAAGGGATTTCGAGAAGGTGATAATGTCTTGTTTAGAGCTGTCAATTTTAGGGGGTCTAAAAATTTGAGCCCCAATCCCGTGATAACGGGGCTTAAAAAACTCCAAAGATAAAAACTCCATTCTCTCATGTTCTTCTAATTGTTGTGGAACAGTGGAAGTTGTACATTGCATGATGTGTGAATCGGTTTGCTGTGACATATTTAATGATTTCATAATCGGACCCCAAGAGAGTTTTCGACTATCTCATTTGAAATTTACAGATGATATAGTTCCTAGTAAGAGTTAGTTTAATGTGATGACTATAGTACAACAACTTTTCAATTATTTGAGCTGGTGAGTTGGATTAAGGTTAATTTCTACAAAATCCTCTTTGTGGCTATCAATGTGTTACAACACAATTGTGGTTGGAAGAAGTGGTGCTTATACGTGTAAGTCAAGAAAAAAAAATTCAAGAGCAAACCAAAATTGTTTGAGAAAGTAAAGAAAATATGGTAATGAGTTGCAATAATGTGTGAATGTTTTCTTTTCTCTATTTCAATTTCTCAAAGTTATGTACATTGTTATAACCTTCTTTTTCAAATTGTTTGGGTGCCTACATATAATTGGTTGTTGAAATAGGAGTTAGCGGTGCTGCCAAACGTTAAGATTTTTCTTTGCGGAGCTTGGTAAAGATTATTTTCCAGCTCGAACTGAAAGATAAGTGTTTATATTGTCCTATCAAAAAAATTTATTGACCTATTATAGCATGTCAAACTAGTTCCATATCAAATAGACACAATTTTAAACATTAATTGTAGTATAGGACAAAAGAGATTTGGTAAAATATAAAATGTAACATATGTAGTAATAATTTTAAACTTAGAACAAAAAAAATATCAAAAGTGTTTGCAGTGCGGTTTAGTTCAGTTTTAAGACTAAAAATCATATGAACCACAAGAAAAAATATACAGTTTAGTCTGGTTCAATTGCCTTTTAAAAAAAAATCAAATCAAATCAATATGGTTTGAGTTGGTTTGGTTTTTAGCTAAACAATACATAAATACATAATATAAAAATTTTACCAACAATTTGATATCATTAACCACAACAATTAACTAGTTTTCAACGATTAAAAATTAACTACTTCAAATACCGTTAGGGTGCATAAACACAAGGTGCAATAATTAATTCCAACTACAAAATATGCAATAATTAACTAGGACTTGCAACAACTAAGCATAAGCACAAGGTTCTCCAAATAGAGTCTAACTCTAGAAAAAATAAGCAAAAAGATTCAACTCCAAAGCAAACAGTGGTAGAAGGATTCAACTTCAAAAACAGTAGAAGTTTGATGCAAAGTTGCCTACAAAGAAAAGATAAGCATCTATATCAACTGAATTTATTTAAAAACAAACGAAAACATTTTAAAATGAATGAACACCATTTCATTTCTAAGCATTACTAATCAGATTCAATATCAGAAAACCCTTCTTTCACTTGTGGGGTTGGAGCAAGCTCTAAGAATGAATCAAATAGAAAATTGAATTTGAATAAATAGAATCATGAACAAAATAGAATCATAACTTGAATTTGAATTAGTACATAATCAAATTTAGATAATGCAGAATCTTACCTTCTTTTTTTTTTTGAAAAGGATGCAGAATCATAACTTGAATTTGAATTAGTGCAAAACCATAACTTGAATTTACATTAGTTTACAAAATTTACAAAATAACCCAAAAAGTAAAACCTAATGAATTTCAAACCCTAATGAACCCAGTGAGAGAAAATATAACATAGAGAAAAGAAATACACATAATGTGAAAGGTCTTAAGCTTCCAAACAACAAACACAAGCAACACGAGCTAAAATTAATTAAACCACAACTACTTCACTGTTTCATTTCCATAACATTTAGTTCTAATTTCAACAACAACAAAAAGTCCTCAAAGATACAAAAATAGAAGAAAACCCAAAGAAAAAAACATTAGGATTGAACATGCAAAGAATCAAAAGCAATCAAACGTACCAGATTGAATCAAAGTCTGATAGACTGATACAATTAATATAGTGTGAAAACGGGAGAGAGACGATTTTGAATGCTTTCATTTGGTAGCCACAAAGAGGAAAAAACTATATTAATTGTATCAGTCTATCAGACTTTGATTCATAAGAGGAAAGATGAGTGGTAGCAAAGGGCATATGAGTGATATATAAGGAAGATATCGTTAAAAAACTACATGACTATTAATTTAGGAGTTCTATTTAGTATATAATTTGTATAGTATGTTTGGTTAAAATGTAATTGACATGAAATAAATCAATCATGTCAATTACATTTTAACCAAACATAAGTACAACATTATATACCCAAAATCACTCCTAAACTATTATTCATGTAGTCTTTAAACGAGATCACTCTTCAAACAAACTCATATGCTCTTTACTACCACTCATATGTCATCTTTAGAGAAATTGATAATTTCCTTTGAATTAACCTTGTGCTTTCTCGATTTCAATGATCCATTGTTTATTGTCAATTAGTAATTCATTTGCATCGAGGTGGGCAAGTCATACATGAGATTTCTTGTTACAAAAGACGGTGTTTAATTGATACCTCATTCTATCGGCAACATTTTGAGCTTGGAATTCCATACTAATATTCACATGATTTTGCACGAAGTCTTGTAAACCATTTATCAGTCACCACATCAGCATTTCCATTTACAGTTGAGTATACAACATTGTAAAGAATCCAAACACTCTTCCACTAATTCCTTCTTCAAGTGGTCATTCACAAGTTTCAATAAAGTTTGCAGATAATTGTAAACCTCATCAATGCTTACTCTGTTAACGAAAATGGCATGATTCTTTAATTTCCTTTTCTCGGATTTTTTAGCAATAAAGTTCCAAAGTAACACAACCTCTTGTTAACTTTTGATTAAGACGGATGTAGTGTATTCTTTCAATCGACCTTTGATTTCTGGTGAAGTCGGAGGCTTAGGAATTGAGACATGAATGGTGTTAGGGTTTGTTGAGTGAGGAGAGAAGAAAAAAAACCAAACTATTATATTATTTTTCTCATGCAAGATTATAATTCATTTAATTATATAAGATTGTATGTGTAATATGTTTTCATAATTTGAATTTATTACATCGCGGCTTAAAATTTGAGGGTTGCTTGAAAACAACAAACTAACCACCAAAGCTTGTTAAAATAGGGAAAATGTTGAGAAAAAAATCCTTTAAAACAAAAAAACTTTCCATGAAACAATATTTTGGATTATGAAGTTGATTATGCTAGAAAATGTATTAGTACCATACATCATCTGTTAAAAACTATTGCATCTAACGATTTGATTGAAACAACAAAAATAAATATGCAGGCGACCACGTATGATTTATGAAGGCGACCAATATTAGAATTCACAATTTAACAACATAAAAGACGACAAATGAATATACCGTGAGGGAAAACCAATGAGAGGGTGAACGAGGTGATGGGAGGTCGGCTGCGAAGTGAGTTCCGATGGAGGGTGCATGTGGTAGTCTCTGGTACGACGGTGTAATCAGCATCAAAAATAGAATAAACATTTGTCATTGAAACATAAAAAATATGAGACAAATATTTTTCATTAATTAACATAAAAAAATTAAATTAAACACACAATAAATTTGTCATTGATTAATATAAGAAAATACCAAACAAATATTTGTCATTGATAAATATAAAAAAGAGGAAAATAAATTATCTCTAATATACAAAATATAAAAGACAAATAATTGAACAGCAAAATCAATTCGTCTTCAGTTTGTTTTTTTTGGAAGGAATTCGACTTCAGTTTGTAAAAGCTAATTCTGCTATTTGGTGCATGTATTAAAAAACAAACCATGATGTTTTTTTAATTTCAATTGTATCTGATAATCTTTATGTTATAGCTCTTTACTTAATCAAAAATAAAATTATATATATATATATATATATATATATATAT
>Ga0228711_1006889_pt1 | contig 16705 bp, 11 predicted proteins | sample MedpolnodulmetaG_2_FD_177996 | JGI IMG/M metagenome (GOLD analysis project Ga0228711, IMG submission 177996) | Root nodule microbial communities from Medicago polymorpha collected in Santa Monica, California, United States - brown nodules | ecosystem: Host-associated > Plants > Roots > Nodule...
AAAAGATATGTTTTAGAGGAGTTGTTTATGGTTTAAGATATGTTTCATAGGTGTTTTGAGTCAATTTAGTAAAAAAAAAATACAAATCGGCAAATCAAGACATCAAATGGAATTATAGAGGCAGGGAAATGAAGAGTGCAAGAGTTCAAGAAGGTTATGAAAGCAATACAACAAGGGAAAATGATGTCCCTAGTTTCAAGATGAAAGCATGGAAGAAGATCACTCAAAAAACAAAGATAAACGACATTTTTCGTAGAAGTGCTGCCCCATGATGCGCGCGCATAACAAGGCCCATACGGTACTTCGTTCCTACCCCATGCGTCTCAACAGGCGCCCCCATGCGGCCATGTGTATGGTTCCGGGAAAATGTCGTCTGACATGTTTTTCTAGCCAAAATAAGTGGAAAAATCTCAACAACATAGTTCTAAACTTGCATATATATAGATACCCCTTGCAAACATTTTATTCGTTTTAGAAACAAGACAGTGCAAAGTGAAGGCAAGGAGCAAGGCAATAATTCCCATTTTTCTCCCTTAAGCGTATGTTTTCTAATTCTTTCTTCTTTATGCTTTCTGTTGCCATGAAGAATTAAATTCCCTCTGATTATGGTTCTAAGACGAACCTCTTTTCAGTTATGATTTAGGCTCTTATTTAATTTTCAATTGTTCTGATCGTTGTAATGCTTTCAGACCTCTAGTCACAAATAAGCCCTAATCGTATCTAATGCATAATTTAGGCAGAAATAAGCACCTAAGGCTATCCTTTTTAATCTCTAGGTTTTAGTATAAGATTGACTTACCTTTCTTTAAACGAAACAAGAACTATAACTGATAATTACTTGTTCATCTTAATCTAAAAATTTGGGGTTTATAAGTATGATTTTAGATTAATGATTCATCATAATGAAAAATTTAAATGAATTAGATCATGAATTTTGCCGGAGTAGGAAAGACTTAATGTTTTTTTTTTTTTTTATCAAATAGTTTAGTGGCTAGCACTAACCATCACATCATCCATTATTATGACTACGTCGAAAGAGGAGATATTGGATTGAAAGGAAAGAGGCGGCGCAAGACAAGATGTTATCGTTAGAGATAGTTTAGAAGACTTGTTTTTAGAGAGATAAGTTGTTTAGATAGAGTTTGACTCAAAACTCTATTGATCACAAAGATAATTACATATTTGATGATTTTTTTTTGACGAAAGTGTTTTAAACTTTTATTCAACACTATAAGTTAAATTGTATACATAAATGTACTTTATGTCTGACACACATATTCAACATAACCGATTAAAAATTAAAAGCACAGGTAATTACAGTTTCTTCACCTCAAAAAACATGAGTAGTTTTTTACTATAAGTAACACCAATTTTTATGATTTTACAAACATTATATTAATGACCTTTCCTAAAAGAAGGTTATATTCCCGTTTCCATTTTCTTCAACAAAACATGGTAAGCGGTAACAATTCAAAAAGGAAATAAAAAGCACTCCTATTACTAAGAAGAAAATCACCGAATTGTATTTAATTTCTTTCCCATAAATAATCACTACTACACTTCATAAAAATCTTCAACAAAATATATCAGTAAATAGAAAAATCACAGAATTTGATTTAATTTGCAGCAATTTTCATGAAATTATTGTCACTATTACATTCTATAAAAAAGAGATTAATATTTTACAATTATTACTTGTGTGATAAGCATAGGAACATTAACGAGTGAAGTCACAAACATTTGACTCTGTCTTTGTCTTTGTGTCTTCTTTCTCTCTTTCTGAACCAAACACCAAACACAGTACAACGTTGAAGAATGTCGAAATCCAACACCACCAACCCAACACCACCAAAACCCACATGGGTTCTCCCTTATGTAACTGAAAATCTTCGTGAAGTTTACACCTTAGGTAGAAAACTGGGTCAAGGTCAATTTGGGATCACATATCACTGCACACACAACTCAACCGGTAGAACCTATGCTTGCAAATCAATCTCAAAGAAGAAGCTTTTATGCAAAGAGGATTATGATGATGTTTGGAGAGAGATTCAGATAATGCACCATTTGTCTGAAAATCCAAATGTTGTGAGGATCCATGGAACTTATGAGGATGCGTTTTCTGTTCATTTGGTTATGGAGCTTTGTGAAGGTGGGGAATTGTTTGATAGGATTGTGCAGAAGGGTCATTACAGTGAGAGACAAGCTGCTAAGTTGATTAGAACTATTGTTGAGGTTGTTGAAGCTTGTCATTCTCTTGGTGTTATGCATAGAGACCTTAAACCTGAGAATTTTTTGTTTGATTCTGTTGATGAAGATGCTCTTCTCAAAACTATTGACTTTGGGTTGTCTGTTTTTTACAAGCCAGGTTTGTATTTTTTTTTTGCTTTCTGTTTTGATCAGATTCAGTGTGATTTGTGAAATGATGAATGGTTTGATGATGTTTATGCATCTGGGTCATTGTTCAGATGCGGTGGATTCTATTATGAGGGAGATTTATTGTTCAGAATGAAATGGCTTTGTTGATTTATTTGTGGAACATGATTTCAATCTTGTTGATTTTGGCTGTATGGTTGTGTTTTTGTTTTTAGAGAGAAAGGGATAAAAAGGGATGTTGTGTTCTGATTCTGATTTCATTGCTCCACTTGCTTGATTCTTTAGTACTAGGAGAGCTTATTTCCAATTGATTATAAACTGGTTCAGGAATTAGATTGAGTTAGGGGAGCAATGGGATCTAGAGAAATATTAAAATCAAAGTTTGGTTTTGGTTGTGTATCGGAATTGATCAGTTTGAGAAAGATATATATACTATTCCCTCCGTCCTAAAATCACTGACATTGTTTGACTATGTGCACTATTCACATAAAATGGTAGTATATAAGATGTTGTTGGATTTGTTTCGATGAGTATTTTCAAAATTGTGCATTGACATATGTGTAACAATCAAGTAGATAGGTCATTTTGGGACGGAGGGAGTAATTGTTTATGCAGGTTCATGGCATGGTTTATTATGGAACCTCAAACCACTATACATCGTATAAGATATAGAATTCCGAAACGAAGAAGAACATAGGGTGATTCAAATTAGGATTTTTCCATCTATTTTCACGTTTCTTCATGCTTTCGATTGAATGGAGCAGTAGACCCTTGCTTTCTGTGTGCATATTCAGTTTTCTTGATTTTTTTATGTTCAATAGAAATGAACCCAAAAAGGCGATGTTTAATGAAAAAAAATGAAGAGGATGCTCAAATGGGAAATTGCAGTGAGAAACATACTTCTGTCCTCTGCAAGTTTGTCCAAAGACATGAACTTTTGGCATTCTAACTGCTCGAAGTTCGAAGTCTGGAAAATGACTATACTCGCCTTTAATAGTATAATAGTGGAACATTCATATAAAAGTATAATGTGGATTATACTATTTGAGTTTTCTGTTGTTCGTTTCATTCATCACCGGAAATGATTGCATGGTGTGGATGCTTAACAAACTGATGTGTTTTTCAGGTGAAATCTTTAGTGATGTTGTTGGAAGCCCATACTATGTTGCGCCAGAGGTCTTGCACAAGCATTATGGACCTGAAGCAGACGTGTGGAGTGCTGGCGTTATTTTGTACATCTTATTAAGCGGGGTGCCTCCGTTTTGGGCCGGTATATATCTGTCATTTATACATCAAATTATCAATTGTGCATGCAGGCTGTAGTGTAGTCATTTTACTGTTTTCTTCACCTTCATCCTTTTCTCATTGCTACTACTGTTCTGCAAATTTTCTCACCTACAGAGACCGATCAAGGGATCTTCAGACAGATTTTCCAAGGAAAACTTGATTTCCGGTCTGAGCCATGGCCTGGGATTTCAGACAGTGCCAAGGATCTAATTCGAAAAATGCTTGATAGGAACCCAAAAACAAGATTTACAGCTCACCAAGTGCTCTGTAAGTCTAAAATTTCATATATAGCAAGTATCTTATTTCTACAAATACTAGAAAAATTATCGGAATTGGGTTGAAAGCTGAGGAACCTATCAAGTGGTTTTTCTGTGTCAGGTCACCCGTGGATTGTCGATGATAACATTGCACCAGACAAACCTCTTGATTCTGCTGTTTTATCTCGCCTGAAGCAGTTCTCTGCGATGAATAAACTTAAAAAGATGGCTTTACGTGTAAGGCTTCTGCAGACCTTTTTTATTAGGCTTAATTAAAGAACAATTTTATATCTTAGTAATACCTGATTGTTTCTTGTTAGATTGAAAAGGTAAATTGTATGCATTTTAGTCGAATTCAGGCTAAACTGTTGCTTTCTAATTAACTAGTTGTCTTTTATTAATTTTGTGTACATTCTCTTTGGCAAGTCTTGTATAAAGGCTTCTTCAGTCTAAAGGTTTGCATGACAGTATTTTTGTTTGCTTCAACAACTTGATGCTAGAGCTTTTAGATTTTTTTTTGGTTTTATGAGCAGGATGCCTATATTTCTGACATGCCCGTAGGGAATGTCTTGGTTTGGTACATGATCATTGTTCATGCCTGCAGGCATTATACCCACTTTGAAATGAAAGGAATGTGATAATTATTTAATATGACTGAACTTTGAATGGGTATGCTGTATTTTGTAAAGAAGAATAAAACATTGAGTTAGTGATAAATTTTTGCTCGATTGTTAACCACCCTTATCATCAAGGCAAAACCTCAGGCATTATACTTTGCATTAGAACAACAAAATCTATACCGTTGAACAGGAAAACCCACGTTCTGTTCTGCTTTTCTCGACAGCTGTGATCAATTTGATGAACTTCATGAATGAGTGCCAATTTTTGCTTTTATGATGATTATTTTTTATTATTTCAGAATATCTTTTATATCAATTATTTTTTGTCCTTATGCATCCCATCCTTTTGTGTTGGAATAAAAGAGGGCTGGGAGCCCAAAGAAAGAAAATCAAACAACAACCAATCCTTTTATGTGTTGAAGTAGACAAAACCTGACATTCTTACATTGGGTTGTATGCATTGGCCTTAAAATCAGAAGAGAAGGTATGCATGGGTTCAGTTCTGAAGGAACTTGAACCTCATGTTCTTGCTATTTGTGGTTGTTGCTTCGAGCAAGGAATACCAGGGTCGGAAGCTAATATGGATATAATGTTAAAAAGTTTCTTCACATTCACATTTGTTTTTTTTTTCTGATTTACTTTACCATTGCTGATTTATTATGATAATCTTTCCACTGAATCGACATAAATTAGCAGTATTATGAATTAAGGTCACGTTCTTGACAACCTTGACCTGAACTTCAGGCATAATTATGTCTTAGTTTGTGAATATTGGAAATTTTCAAGTTTTTAAGCTTAGCCTTACCATTGCTTGTGTCTAGACCTCTAGCAGAGGCACATTATCCTCACTGAGAAGTTAAACGAAATTCATTTCAGTCTTTTGTATGTGAACTCCTAATACCATGATGTTTCTTGTTATGTATACTTTTTCCCAGGTTATTGCGGAGAGGCTTTCTGAGGAAGAAATTGGTGGTTTGAAGGAGTTATTCAGGATGCTTGATGCTGATAATAGTGGAACTATAACATTGGAAGAGTTAAAAGAAGGCTTAAAGCGAGTAGGATCTGAACTTATGGAGTCTGAAATCAAGGATCTTATGGATGCAGTAAGATATATAGTTTGTTATTGTTTTAGGTTTCAATCCAGTTTCTTTACTTGTGATGCTAGCCCTAATTATAAATTTGACAATTGGCCAAGCCTTATATTAATCTTGCATGTGACAGGCGGATATTGATAATAACGGGACACTTGACTATGGCGAATTCATTGCTGCTACTGTGCACTTAAATAAGCTGGAGAGAGAGGAAAATCTGTTGTCGGCATTCTCCTACTTTGACAAAGATTGTAGTGGTTACATAACAATCGACGAGATTCAAGCAGCTTGTAAAGAGTTTGGCTTAGATGATGTCCACATTGATGAAATGGTCAAGGAAATTGATCAGGATAATGTAAGTATTTTTTTTTTCTTTGTTGCTATAAAGAGCTTTCTTGTATTGGTCATAAGTTTATGCATAACTTGTCTTTAAAGATTATACGCCAACATTATCATTACAGTGTAAACCCATTAGTTGCTAAGTTGTTTGTTTTTTATGAAAATTTTGTGTTGCAGGATGGACAAATCGATTATGGGGAATTTGCTGCCATGATGAGAAAGGGCAATGGGGGGATTGGAAGGAGAACCATGACAAGCACACTTAATTTCAGAGATGCTCTTGGAATCATAGGCAATGGGTCCAATTAAGTTATTGTACCTTAAATAATTATTTGGTGATACAAATTTTGGAAGAGGGAAAAAAAAAACTTTGGTAACTTTCAACATTATCAGTAGGCCTGACCAAAATTTGTCTTTATTAATAGATCCGTCATTCTAAGATGTTTTTTGCTATGAAATTTCCCAAAATGTTTGACATGAAACGAACCGCAACACAAATTGGCGGATTAATTCGAACATTTGTATGGTGTAGAAAAGGACGAGAATAACCATCATGGTGTGTGGTGCAAGTCGTAGATACCTTATTCGATCCATAATTGATGTTTATTGAAAAATATTTGTTGTAGGAGGTCGATCCCTTGAATGAATCTTAGTTTTCTTAAGGGGAGGGGATTAGTCTGTGTCTCCCTGCAGATGATACCTTTAATTTTATTTTATTTTTTAAAATAACACTATCTTATTTTCCTCATGACATAATGAGATGTTGATAACAAGACTTTTTTTTTATATATATGTTTCTCATTAGTTGCTTTTTGCTTGAGAGGTCATTAGACTATATTTAGTTCGATGAAATATGTTTAAAACATTAAAGGTTTGTTTGGTGCGCAAAATATGATTGAAACATGATAAAATATAAATGAGGATAATTGTATGATTTGATATAGATAGATTAGTAAAAAAAATGATTTGATATTTTATATAGATAGATTAGTACAAAAATGATATGATAAGTTATTGTTTGATGTGCTCATGATAATAATTTTTTATGAATGTAATATTTTAAAATTTTATAATTAGTAAAAAAAATAAAGTAATTATATAATTTTTTTTTCAAAAAAAACATTGACACTAATAAATAATTTCGGAGAAGGGGTATCTCAACCAGAGTTGAAGGATAAAGAGTTGAAGATTTTTTTATTCAAATCTAGACAATGAAAAAAAAAAACTAATCTAACAACTTATTACTAACATTTCCGTTAAAAAAAATGTAATAAACAATTTCATTTATTTTAAATCACCAGTATCTATTATATATATATATTAGATAATGTAATACCCAATTTCACCTTAGATAAATTCATAAAATATTTTTTCAAGGCGGAAAACGATTAATTTAAAATTCTTATTGCTTTTATTTTTTTCAAATCAATTTTATCGTTTTTATTATTTACTAGTTTGATATTGTTGATATTTTTTGAGCATATTTTTGGATTTTTTTTGAAATTGGCATTTTTTTTATTATAAATGTGATTTTGTTTTGAAAAAATAGTTTTTATTACATAAAAGAATCTTATCACTTGAGATTTGCATTCTTCAATATAGGACTGTAATTATTGTATTTATTGCTCTATTTTTAAAAAAAATTCAAAAATAATTAAGTTTAATGTCATATATTAAAGTTTATTTGTTTGGTATTGAAATGTTGCCACATCATAATTTTTTTTGTAAGGATCAATGAAAGAGCACGAATTAGAACTGAAAAATATATTATAAATAGATTAAGTAAATATTTTTAGGTTGTTGCTAACAAGTGTTCTTAGGACACTCGTTAAGGATTTAAAAATAGAATTAATTAATAACTTCTACGTAAAAAAATAATTGTTTTTTTTATGTTTCAATGTATTAAATACACAAATTTAAGGTAAATATTTTACTTTAAACTTCTTATCAAATGTCCTAAGAACACTTTTCTTAACATTTTCCATATTTTTAACTGTGATGTTTTAAAAACAAACTTATTGATTTAACTACTTTGTAGAGTTCTTGTATGATTCAAAATGAGAGATAAATGGAGGGTAAGACTTTGCTATTTCCAATATCCTTGATTGGGGCCTGTAATTAATCAAAAGTAATTTGTGTACTAGTAAAAATTTTATTTCGATTAGAAAAGTAAAAAAAGTTAATTTATTTTTACTATTTATTTATTTTAATTTGGAAGAGAAGTAGAGAACTTACTTTGCTAGCACTACTCTAATTTGTTTATCTTGATTGCATTAGAGCATTCAGGAGTTTTTTTTTGTTTTTGAAGTATCTTTACATTCAATATTAATATTAATGCATGGTTATTTCGTTTGAGGTTAATAAATGTTTTTTCAATATGTATTTATTTATTTTAATTTGAGAGGATGTATGAATTGGACAAGTTTTGTACCAAAAAAAAGAAAAAGAATTGGACAAGTTAGAAATTTGATCGGGAGGATCGAGAGGACTCGGAAGAGAATTAAAAAATGGGTCTTGTTAACCAGTCTCTCGGGCACTGATTAAACATACCATAAAAGGGTGTTATTATCATAAAAGGAAACTGTTTTTGATTTTATTATAAATTAATTACACAATTTCAATGCATTAACTATTATATAATTTCCTTTTTCATATCCTTAACTAGTGCCCCAGGGGCATCGGTTAACATTTTCCTTAAAAAATTTAAATTATCTCAAATTTAAGATTGTAAAAGATAAAAAAAATTAGATTAAATTTTTGATTCATAGCCGGTCTCAAATCAATTTTTCCTCTTCGTCTAGGTTTAAACACATGATCTCTAACTCTTTGTCTTTTAACTTAAATTTGCGTTCAAACTTTACCGAACAAAACAAAATTTAGATTATAAATGATTATATTAAACTAAATATATGAATTTAATTATTTTTTTTGAATAAAATTAATTACATATTATGTAAATCACATAACGACGCTTGCGAGATAATACTAATAGGTAATTTATTAGAAAATTTTAAATTAATATTCATATTTTTGTAATTTTTGATATTTAAATATCATAGTTTCAGTAGATTAATTATTTATATTTTTAAATCAATATCAAATTAAGTTTTTTTATATTCATATTTTATTAAATTTAAATTTTTGAATTTTATGTTATAATTTATAGGGAAAAATTAGTAGACTTTTTCATTTTATGATATTAGTTACCCAAGAGCACTTAGATGAGATGATATGAGTCTTTTCTAAGTTGACCAAGGTCATGATTACGGATCCAACTTTAAGTATGTGGCAACGTTAAAACTGTTAGAGAGAACTTGACACCCATTTGAATCTTATAAAATTGATTAGTTTCTGCCGTTACGAGCGGATGATACCCGATTTAAATAAAAAAAAAACTTATGATATTGGTTTTCTAACTCATATTTAGTATAAAAATTAAAGAAATAAAACAAGCGACACAAAAAAAAAGAAGATAGGTTTCAAAATTAACTTATCATCTAATACTACCACATTAAATATTTTTGATTGAGACAACTCACACAAAATATGATACATGATGTTTTATTAAAAAAATTTAAAATTACACGTTATTTTTGGTGTTGCCAAATAATTACTTACAGCCAAGCATATAGTTTCTTACTAAAAGTGACATTTGTCTTAATGATTTTGTAAACATTTTATTAATTACCTTCATTCTTGTTTCCATTTTCATCGACAAAAAGTGGCATATACCAATGTAAAAAGGAAATAAAAAACTTATCAGTCTCTTCTAAAAAGGAAATAAAATTACGGAATTTGAGAGATTATATTAACATTATTACATTCCATAAAAAAGAGACCAACATCCGTCTAAAAATCAGTCTTACTCTTATTCTTATTACTTGTATACCAAGCTAAGCCTATAAATAGTAGCAAGTGAAGTCACAAACACTTGACTCTGTCTTCTTTCTTTCGCACTTGTTTTTAGGGTTTCTTTCCCGCTTGTTATTTTTTGGAACCTAACACAACGTGAACAATGTCGAAATCAAACATCCCAAACAATACAACACTAACACCACCGAAAACCTCATGGGTTCTCCCTTATGTAACAGAAAATCTTCGTGAAGTTTACACCTTAGGTAGAAAACTGGGTCAAGGTCAGTTCGGGATCACATATCATTGCACACACAACTCAACGGGTAGAACCTACGCTTGCAAATCAATCTCAAAGAAGAAGCTTTTATGCAAAGAGGATTACGATGATGTTTGGAGAGAGATTCAGATAATGCACCATTTATCTGAACATCCAAATGTTGTGAGGATCCATGAAACATATGAGGATTCATTTTCTGTTCATTTGGTTATGGAGCTTTGTGAAGGCGGGGAATTGTTTGATAGGATTGTGCAAAAGGGTCATTATAGTGAGAGACAAGCTGCTAAGTTGATTAAGACTATTGTTGAGGTTGTTGAAGCTTGTCATTCTCTTGGAGTTATGCACAGAGACCTTAAACCTGAGAATTTTATGTTTGATTCTGTTGATGAAGATGCTGTTCTCAAATCTATTGATTTTGGGCTGTCTGTTTTTTATAAGCCAGGTTTGGTTTTTTATTTTCTTTATTTATATTTTGTTTTTATTTTGATCAGATTCAGTGTGATATGTGAAGCGATGAATGATTTTACGATGTTTTCGAACCTGGCGCATTGTTCAGATGTGGTGGCTTTTATCGTGATGGAGTTTTTTTTTTTCTTTTCAAATTCATTGATTTTGGTGAATTTTTGGGGACATGATTTCAATTTTCAATCCTGTTGATTGTAGTTGTGTTTTGTGTTGTTTTTCAGAGGTTGCTTTTTATGGGGGGTGATTGTATCAATCTGATTCTTTAGCACTAGGAGAGTGCTTTTTCTAATTGATTATAATAACATGGTTCAGGAAATAGATGGATATAAGGGAGTAATGGGATCTAGAGAAATATTAAAATCAAAGTTCAGCTCATCAATTGGTTATGGTTGTTTATTCATTATGTGCATAGGAATTTGATCAATTTGAGAAAGATGTATATAGCCATTGTTATTACAGGTTCATGCCATGATTTATTATGGAACCTTAAAGAGTATACACACTACTACACTGTGTTTGATATAGAATTCCTAAATGATGTAGAACACGGGGTGATTCAAATTTGGAATTTTTCTTCCTATGTGAAGATTAGTTTTTCTTGTTTTTTATTGTATTTGATCGAGATGAAGCCAAATAGGCAATGGGTTCTCAGATGTGAAGAGTGCATTGAGTAACCTAATTTTCTACGCAACAAGTTGTCCAAAGACATGAACTTCTGACATTCTAACGGCCAGAAATTTGAAGTTTGGAAAATGGTTACACACACCTTTAAGTATAGTATGGAACATTCATATCAAAGTTTTAATGGCTTTAGAAGTTTCCCTTAATAGTATAATAATGTGTATACAATTTGAATTTTCACTTTTTGTTACATTCATCACCATATCAACCAGAAATGGTTGCATGATGCGCATGCTTAACAAACTGATGTGTTTTTCAGGTGAAATCTTTTGTGATATTTCTGGAAGCTCATACTATGTTGCACCAGAGGTCTTGCACAAAAAGTATGGATCTGAAGCCGACGTGTGGAGTGCTGGTGTTATTCTGTACATCTTGTTAAGCGGGCGGTTTCCGTTTTGTGCTGGTATTTATTTGTCGTTTAAACATTAAGTTGTCATCTGTGGATGCAGGATGTACTGAAGGCATGTTACTGTTTTCTTCACCTTCATCCTTTTCTCATTACTAATACTGTTCTGCAAATTTTCCTGCCTACAGACACCGAAAAGGGGATCTTCTGACAGATTTGCCGTGGAAGACTTAATTTCCAGTCTGAGCCATGGCCTCAGATTTCAGACAGCGCCAAGGATCTAATTCGAAAGATGCTTGATAGGAATCCAAGAACAAGGTTTACAGCTCACCAAGTGTTATGTAAGTCTAAACTTTCATATATAGCAAGTATATTATTTGTACGAATACTTGAAAATTTATTCGAATGGGGTTGAAAGCTATGGCACTGAAGTGTTTTTTCTGTTTCAGGTCACCCATGGATTGTCGATGATAACATTGCACCAGATAAACCTCTTGATTCTGCTGTTTTATCTCGTCTGAAGCAATTCTCTGCAATGAATAAACTGAAAAAGATGGCTTTACATGTAAGGCTACTGTGAACTTTTTTCTTAGGCTTAATGATAGAACAATTTTATATCTTAGTAATACATAATTGTATCTTGTTAGATTGAAAGTGTAATTATTTGCACTTTAGTACAATTTAGGCTAAATTGATAGTGAACTTCTACTTTCTAATTAAGTGGCTGTCGTTATGAATTTTGTGCACATTCTCTTAGCAAGTCTCGTATAAAGGCTTCTTCATTCTAAGGTTAATACAGTTCATGACAGTATCTTTGTTTCCTTCAACACCAATGATGCCAAAGCTTCTAGATTTATTCTTTTCTGTTTCATGTGCAAGATGCATGGTTGTCTGTAAGGTTAGCGTGGTTATGTTTTTCATGTATGGAATCTGGTTACACTTCAACCTTGTGATGTTCACTGCAGATGGAGTTTTTAAATATTATATCCATGGGAACATTACAAAGTTAGAATTTTTTTGTAGGAAATATGATTAGACTTTAAATGGATATACTGTATATTTTAAAGGAAAAACCTCAGGTGTCATACTTGCATTAGAACAAGGAACAACTATAAAGTTGACAGGAAACCCACATTCTGTTCTGTTTTTCTTGACAGCTGCGATCAATTTGATGAACTTCATGAATATGAGTGTTGACTTTTGCTTTTATAATGATTCTTTTCATTGTTTCAGAATATTCTTATGTCAATAGTAGAATTAAGTTCACTTTCTTGGCAACCTTCACCTGAACTTCAGGCACATAAGTCTTAGTTTGTGAATGTTGGAATTTTTTTTCGTGTGGTCCTGACTCACAAGTTAAAAGGGATTCATTTCGTAGTGTTCTCTATGTCAACTCCTGATACCGTGGCTTTTCTTGTTTTGTATACTTATTCCTAGGTTATTGCCAAGAGGCTTAACGAAGAAGAAATTGGTGGTCTGAAAGAATTATTTAGGATGCTTGACACTGACGATAGTGGAACCATAACATTGGATGAGCTAAAAGAAGGCCTACAGCGAGTAGGATCGGAACTTATGGAGTCTGAAATCAAGGATCTTATGGATGCAGTAAGATAAATAGTTAATTATTGTTTTAGGTTTTAAACCAGTTTTGTTATCTGTGATGCTTTGCGCAAATTCTAAACTTGACAATTGGACATGACTTATAAATGTTGCATGTGACAGGCAGATATTGATAATAACGGGACACTCGACTATGGTGAATTCATTGCTGCTACTGTCCACTTAAATAAGCTGGAGCAAGAGGAAAATCTATTGTCAGCATTCTCGTACTTTGACAAAGATGGAAGTGGTTACATAACCATTGACGAGATACAAGCAGCTTGTAAAGAGTTTGGTTTGGATGATGTTCATATTGATGAAATGGTCAAGGAAATTGATCAAGATAATGTAAGTATTTTTATTTTCTTTGTTGCTGTTAAGAACTTGCTTTTATAGGTCATAAGTTTCTGCAAACTCGTCTTTCAACATTATACGCCAACATTAGCACAGTTTTATTGAAGAACTGTAAACCCAATAGGTCCTAACTTGTTTGTTTTTTATGAACTTTGTGCTGCAGGATGGACAAATAGACTATGGAGAGTTTGCTGCCATGATGAGAAAGGGCAATGGAGGGATCGGAAGGCGAACCATGACAAGCACACTCAATTTCAGGGATGCTCTAGGAATCATAGGCAATGGGTCCAATTAAGTAGTTATTGTACCTTAATTATTTGGTGATGTACATTCTGGATTAGGAAAAAACTTTGGTAACTTAAACATTATCAGTACTACTGATTTAGTAGCCTGACAAAAAATTGCCTTTTGTGAATAGACCCATTATGTTTTTCATGACACAAACCAATTCTAACATCTGCATAGTTTATAAAAGGATTGAGATTTGCAAGAATGATTTTTTCCTCACCACATAATGAGATGCTGATGAATAGATAGTTTTTTTTTTATACATATTTTTCATTAGATGCTATTTGGTTTGATGAAATAAGTTTGAATGAGAATGAATTAAGAATTATGTTATATAGAACCTTCAACGCAAGATCACATCCATTCCAGCAAATGTGAGTGAGACGGAATGACATCCAATTGACACAATTATTGTAACAAATGAGTTGTTTAAGCATCTATAGAAATTAATCACCTACTCCGGTATGTTTTTCTACAGATTGTACTGTAAAAACTACTTTAAAATATTCATAAAAAGGAAATTGATTTAGAATAAAAAACCAAGAGTGCAGTGTTCATATTCTTCTAACAACTTTAAACAGGCACGGAGCTAAAATAAAAGCATTGAGAAAGAAGTGTAAAATATAGATGTGCATGGCAACAATAACGACTCTTATCACATTAATATGAAGAAATTAAAAGGTAACATTTCACATACAGCAAATAAGGGATACTCCAGAAACTTATCCAGAAGTGGTATACACATATATTTGTGAGATACTATTGATATTAAAAGGTTTACACTATACTAGATTGAGAGTACATTATTTGGTTATGGTTTGGTGATATTCACAATTTACTAGCAGTGGGAAGATATTTTGTATGGCGCCCCTGGGCAAAAACCTTCCCTGTTTTTTTCTTTCTGAACTCCACACTGATTGTTGCAAGGGTCTTCCCTACACGCAGAGCCTTGGCCTCGATCTCAATCTCCTCCTAAAATAACAATTGGAGAAACACAAGTACTTAATGCATTGAGATCTTGAAGAAAAGCACAAATTGTACGATTTGTACTATAAGCAAAACCAACACCAATCTATGAAGCACGTACAACACAAGGCTGAAGACACAACATGAACATTAGCCACAAGTAGTAGTAGTAAATTTAAAAAAAAATAAAAAAAGTGATTGAATATGTGTTGGCGTCGTATCGGTATCAATATTTTACATAAATACATGTCAACCATCAGACAAACCCATGGTTTTAAATTGTAACTGGAAGTGCAACCGCAGTCGGTTTTGAATTCTCCGCAACTGAATTACAATCACAATTTTGAATGTATCAGACTGCATTTTGTCGCAATATAAAGTTTCACAAGGAAACCACAGTTTAAAACTAATAGACACATCTAATGGTATGTTTTTCCACTTCTAGAGGGGGCAATAATTGATTATGGAGGTGTAGAATTGATTACGACAAGTAGAAATTGTAGTTTTGCCTCAAGAATTGATTTTTACAAATTAATTTAAAGTTCAACTCACTTTTACATAAATGTATTCAAACACAAATAACTTGACCTTCAACTTACTTTTATAGTCTGTTTGTTTTCACGGTAGCAATGGTGTGGACACACAGCAACTAGAAGCTAGAAATTCTAGCTTAACATATTTCACCGTAAAATGGAATCTAGACATACGTCTAACAGTACAAAAGCTAAACCGAACACATACATGGTCGATATCAATTTTACATTTCAAAATCAATTATTGTCACCATAAGAGGATCAAAATTGATTCTGATTTGTTTGGTTGCATTTGATTCTATAGTTCATCTTAACACAAATTTTAACTCATTTTTACACTAATATAGCTAAACACAAATCACTTTAGTTACACATCAATTGTAATCATAATCAATTGGCTAAAAATAAATTTTGTAACCAAGCATACAGTGTAGTAGCTGTATAGATAGATAAATGATAATAAGATAAAAGAAAAGTAGAATTGAGAATAGAGAGAAGGGTACATCGGCATAGGCAGCATCCAAGTAGGTAACATTGATCTCTACGGAAACTCCAGTGTTACGAGCCAAATATCCAGAAGCTGGAATAGCAGCGGAACCAACAACATCGACGAGTGCAGCGGTGGCGCCGCCGTGTAAGGAATTGCCGGAATTGAGTAAACGGGGAGGTATGTTCATAGAGCAGATTACACGGCCAGGTTCAATGAGATCGACGCGAAGTGAACTCATAATTAAGGGTTGCAAGAATCCCAGAGGTAATCCATTTACCGTTGACGTTGTTGTTTCTCCTTCTCTTTTTTCCAAATATTTCTTCACTGATTCGAGCTCCATTTTCACTTTCTTCTCGTTTTTGTTTGTTTTACTTACACCACCTAACCTAACCCCTCTCTCTCTCTCTCTCTCTCTTTATATCCTTTCACATTTCACCTTTTCGTTTTATAATTAATACTACTAATTAAAGTTTAACCTCGATACTAACTATGCCTTGGTCCAATCTCTAAAGTCAAAGTTAGATGTGTCTTTCTTAGTATGGACCATAGTTTTAAAATTCGGACCGATGATCGACTCGGTAAGGGTACTGAGTCACTGGGTCAATGGTTCAACTACTGGGTCACTGGTCGAACTGCATGACTGAATCGGATGGCTCGGATATATGACTCGGTTTATATATAAAAAAAAATTGTGTCAAATTAGACTGAACCAAATGACTTCGAACTAAAAAAAATATTTTTTTTACACTTAATAGAAGCACATTTTTATGACATAAATAAAAATAACTTGATAAATATCCCTTGAATTTAGCTGCATATATTTTTTATGAGATATAATACATATTCAAATAAATATTAAAAAATATTTCAATGTCAAGTAAAAC
>Ga0228711_1006890_pt1 | contig 16704 bp, 10 predicted proteins | sample MedpolnodulmetaG_2_FD_177996 | JGI IMG/M metagenome (GOLD analysis project Ga0228711, IMG submission 177996) | Root nodule microbial communities from Medicago polymorpha collected in Santa Monica, California, United States - brown nodules | ecosystem: Host-associated > Plants > Roots > Nodule...
ATATAATAACTTGCAATTGAAGTAAAATAGTTCTAAAAGAAAATAATATTTAAATAAAACTAAATCAAATATAAATAAAATAGACTTAAATAACATATTAAAAACACTAATTTATTGACTCATCAACGTAGTGGTAAGCAGGGGAGTAGGGTGGTTGAGGGAGGGAGGGAGCTGAAAAAGTTGGTAGCCAAGAAGGAGCTCACAATCCAAAAAGGCTCTGGTGTTTCTCACTCCATGAAGGAGGGTTCTATAATAGACAAACTTGTGGCTTTAGAAGAGGTAGCAGTGAAGATTAAGGTTAATAGGGAGGAGGATATGTTACGTCAATGATTGTGTCGACCTTCAATGTTAGAGGGTTGGGTGGGAGGGTGAAGAAGAATAAGATTCGCGAGCTTGTTAGGTTAAACAAGGTTGATTTTATAGCGGTGCAAGAAACTAAATTAGAAGAAATAAATCCGGCTTTATGTTACTATCTTTGGGGAAGTCAAGATTGTGATTGGGCGTTTAGACCGTCGGAGGACAATAGTGGTGGAATCCTATCCATTTGGAGGAAATCAAACGCAAACTTGTTGTTTTCCTTTCAAGGGGAGGATTATGTAGGGTGAGAAGAAGAGATGTATTGTGGTTAATATCTACTCTAAATGTGATTTGGTGGCAAAGCGGAGGATGTGGGAGGCTTTAGTGGAGGAGCGTGTGAATAGAGGTGAAGGAGCGTGTGAATAATGTTGTGTGTAGGAGGGATGAGAGGAGGGGGTGAATGATGAGGCCACGGCTAGTCAAGTTTTGGAGATGTATCTTTTTAATCACTTCATTGGGGAAATGGAATTACAAGACTTGAATGTTTTAGGCCGACGTTTCACTTGGTACCATCTGAATGGGAGATCCATGAGTAGAATAGATAGGGTCCTCATCTCTCATCTCGGATGAGGGGTCTCAAATGTGGGGGGATAATTCGCTTTGGGTGCTACCAAGAGATGTCTCGGATCATTGTCCTTTGATATTGAAATATGGAGAGTGGGATTGGGGTCCTAAACTATTTCGCTTTAATAATTTTTGGTTGGAAAATAGTAAATTCAAAGGGGTTGTGGAGGAGGCGTAGAGGAATCAAGAGGTGAGTGGGTGGATGAGTTTTGTGTTAAAAGAGAAATTGAAGGGCCTTAAGTATAAAATTAAAGGTTAAAATAAGGAGGAGTATGGGGATATGGAGGAAAGGGTGGAAAGGCTAGTGGAGGAAATTAAAGGGCTTGATGAAAGAGGTGAGGAGCGTAGTTTACAAGAGGCGGAGGTGTTGCTTCGTAAATCTAAGTTTGAAGAGCAATGGAGGCTTTTAAAGGCTAAAGATGCTTTGATTGTCCAAAGGTCTAGATCAAGATGGCTTAAGGAGGGTGATGCTAATTCAAGGTTTTTCCATAATTGTCTTAAGGCGAGAATGAGTAAAAATATGATTAAAGCCTTGAAGGAAAATGATGGTTGGGTGGTGTCACCTACGGAGATTCGTAGAATAGTTGTAAATTATTTTACGGATCATGTGGCAAATGATAGATGGGAACATCAAAGGTTGGTGATAAGTGCTAGGAAGTGTTAAATTCATGTAATATTTTGGGCACTTTTGTTACTTGCTTTGCAAGTTATTTAGGGAAAAGCCGAGATATAAGTGATAATTACCCTATTACGCTTTATATATCTTACTATACCCTTTTGTGCAGGAACTGACCTCAAGACACTAAACAAAAAAGAAAAACAAGAAAAAAGTACAAAAAGGCAGAAAGATGAAGTTACTCGCCTCCAACTCGCAATGGCGAGTAGCAAAAGCAAGCAAAGACAGGAAGACATATTCACTCGCCCCCAACTCGCAATGGCGAGTGATCAAAGAGCCAACAGAGGCAAAATCATAGTTTTGCACGCCCTCAACTCGCCATGGCGAGTGCATTTACTTGCGAGGCGAGTTAGGGCAGCTAAACTCCTCAAAGATGATGTGGCACAAACCCACTGGTGAAGGAACCTCAACTCGCCATGGCGAGTGAAGGAACTCGCGAGGCGAGTTGATGCAGATTTGAATTTCTATAAATAGCCCTTAATCATTTCATGAAAGGGGTCTCAGTTCTTTTTTTATTTGTAACAAAACATATAGGGCTTGTTCTTCATAGAGTGGGAAGGATAGAAGGTGGATTCTTCCTCATTTGTTGAGAAATCACAAAGTTGTAATGAATCCTTCCATTTCAATTCATTCTTGCAAAGCTTCCATGATAATGAGTAGCTAAATCTCCTTTGTTGGGATTAGAGGTACTTGATCTTAGCTAAACATGTAATCTTTTGATCTATAAATATATGGTTCTAGCATTTGATTTGATATTAATATTATTCTTGCATAGTAATGCTTATGTTTGATTTATTAGTGATTGAAAAATACTTTTGAATCTAGATGAGAATAATCATCTATCAAAACATAGATTCTAGACATGGAATGGATGTTTTGATAATCACCGTTTGTATCCACATTTAATGCTTTCTTATCATTTAATAGATTGAGAAATCGTCGATTGAATGATAGGAATGACTCTTGGATCGTTTAATAGTGTGAGACATCGACGATTGAACGATACAATTGATATCAAAATATTGTTTGGACACGAATGATGTTGTTGAGGGATACGTGATAACATCAAAAAAGAGCTAGAATCTGTATATGATCACTAGATTATGTGTGACGCTTGATCAAGGAACTCTAATCCTAACAAATTTCACGCCCTATTAATTTCAATTTTGTTATTCGCAATATAGTTAAGTTAGTTACAAACCAACAAACAATTACGCAATATAGTGGTTTGATGAGGAAAGCAAGGGAGGCTAATTTGTTTGATGGTTTTGAAATTGGTGATAATGGATTAGAGAGCTCACATTTACAATACGTCGATGATACTCTTTGCATAGGAAAGGCTACGGTGGAGAATCTTTGGGCTATGAAGTCACCTTCGTTGCTTCGAAATGGTTTTGGGCTTAAAGATAAATTTCTTCAGAAGTTCCTTGATTGGTGTTAATGTGAGGGAGGATTTTATGGAGATGGCTTGTAATTTTTTGAATTGTAGTAAGGGGTGTATTCCGTTTAACTACTTGGGATTGCCGGTTGGAGCCAATGGGAGGAGTGTGTCAACTTGGGAACCTTTGGTGGAGTCCTTAAATAGAAGGTTGAATTCATGGGGGCACAAATATATTAGTTTTGGAGGTAGAATTGTCCTTTTAAATTCGGTCCTTAATTCAATTCCCACTTTTTATTTGTCTTTCTTGAAGAAGCCGGTTAATGTGTGGAGGAAGATGGTTATAGTGCAAAGAGAATTTCTTTGGGGAGGAGTGGGAGGTGGGAGGAAAATTAATTGGGTGAAGTGGGATACGGTTTGTCAACTTAAAGGGAAGGGTGGTTTGGGGATGAAGGATATTCGGCTCATGAATGTGAGTTTATTAGCAAAGTGGCGGTGGAGGTTGTTAGATGGGGAGAGAACTTTGTGGAAAGAGGTAGTTGAGGAGAAGTATGGGCCGTGTGTGGGTAAGGGTAAGATGTTGGAGGGTGGTAGTTATTCTTGGCCAAGGCATTCTTCGTTGTGGTGGAAGGATTTGGTGAAGATTGGTGAGGTGGGGGCACATGGGTGGTTTAATGCGGGGATAACACGTAACGTGGGTAATGGAATGAAGACAAGTTTTTGGAATGATAAATGGAGGGGGGGAGGTGTTTTAGGCTTAAATATCCTAGATTATTTTTGATTTCAAATGAAAGAGAGGCTAAGGTGGGGGAGGTGGTGGAGGGAAGTAGAGAGTGTCATCTTTTTGTTTGGGAGGAGGAGTTGCTTATGAGCCTTAGGGAAGATTTGGAGGGTATGATGTGGTCTAACCGAGAGGATGAGTGGAGGTGGAGTTTAGAAGAGTCGGGAGCTTTCACAGTTAAATCGGCTTATGCGCATTTGATGGGCTTGGTTGGTCCGAAAGGTCTTTGGAATAGTGATGAAGAAAGGGTATTTGTTAGGTTGTGGAAGAGTCCAGCCCCGTCTAAAGTAGTGGCGTTTGCTTGGAAGGTGCTCCTCAATCGTGTTCCAACAAAAGCAAATCTAGCCGTAAGGAATGTGCTTGACCCGGAAACTACTAATTTATGCGTTTTGTGTAATAGTGGTGTGGAAACAACGAATCATCTCTTTTGACATTGCAATGTGGTGAGTATGGTGTGGTCTCGGTTAATGCTTTGGTTGGGGTGCCATTTTTTGACTCCTCCTAATCTCTTTATACATTGGAGTGTTGGAGTGGGTATGGAGGTAATAAAAATCGGTTGAGAGGGTTGTGATTGATATGGCAAGTCACTATTTGGGTTTTGTGGAAAGTTAGGAATGACAAGATATTTAAGGGGACCAATTGTGGTTTTGAGGAAATTGTGGAGGAAATTAAGGTTTTATCTTGGCGTTGGGTGTTGGAAAGAATGAAGATCCCAGTGTGTCTTTTTTATGAGTGGAGTTGGGATCCAATTTATTGCCTTGACAGGGTTCAGAGGAGAGAGTAGCAAAATCAGTGGGGAAGGGGAGTTGGTGAGCTGCTGGTTTTTTCTGGCTGTCTTTTGTGCTGCTCAACTAGGTTGGAGGTCTACGTCTACCTTCGGTCTATTCTATTTCTGGTTCGGCAGTAGCTCCTTTGGCGGTGCTGCTCTGCAGCGGCTGTACTGCCCTTCTGTAGGGTGTTGTTTGGCCGTTCTTGTTTGCTCTGCAGCTCCTCGGGACTCGGCTGTTTGGTGGTGTGGCAGAGCTATGCATCTGCTGGCTTTGTTTGTATAGTTTCACCTCACTGACTGGTGGCTTTTTAGGTGTTTGGGGTTTCCGGTATTCCGTCTATATACGGTACAGTGTTTGTAATTTCCTTTTTTTTTCCTATCCGCGGTTAATGCTCCTTGCATTTTTCCGACGTGAATAACATTTGCCATTTCAAAAAAAAATTAGTTCACTTAATTGTTTTTTGACTGTATTTACTTTACTTATTTAAAAACAAATATTTTATTTGATTTCTTTTTAATTTCATTTTTTTCCATTGGGGTGCCACGTGGCATGAAATAATTAGGCCACAGCACTCTGTTAGTTTTTTTTTTTTAACATTTAGCTAACAGAAGGACAGAAACTAATTTTTTTTCTACAAACTACAAGGATCAAAACCAAACAAAAAAAAAGTGTAGGGACCAATGCCAAAAAGTGATGAAAGTGTAAGGACCAAACACATATTTAAGCCTAAAAATATTAAATATTTACTATTATGAATTATAAAAATTTAAAGAATAAATTTTAAAAGTTCCTTAAAAAAAGTAAATAATAATTAGTTATTAAAATTTATTTTTTTGAAAGGATAGTTTTTTTTTTTAAAGATAGAAAATAATTTTTTTAATATTCTTATTTATTTAATTATCAATTATTTTGCACTTTGTCAACTTTAATATTGAACGAGCATGGCCCCATCGTCCCAAAATAAGAAGCAAGTCCCCATTAATAATAATAAATGCTCTGAGAAGAGATTATGATGTTCGTTGCAATTTGCAAAGATAATGTCAAGTTACATTTAATGGGGGTCGGTTCTGTAGTGTAACCACTAATAACCGGTCATATTTTGGAGTATTTTCTACTCTAGAAAACCTACCCATTGAGCAATATATAGAATCTTCTTTTCATTAACCAATGAAATTTCATTATTTTTCAGTTAAAGATTTATGCTACACCAAATATCTCTAAGATGTGGCTCTACTTGTTCCTCGTGGCCTAAATAAGTCCAAATATAACGACGTGACTTTCCAGATTCACATAGTCGGTGAATGATTAAACAAAAATAGAAAGTCACAACTTCACACAAAAGAAAAAACATAGAAGAGAAAATTGTGTAAACAACAAAAAATGGGAATAGTGGAAGAAGCTCACAACGTGAAAGTTTTAGGAACAGGAAATAGGTACATAGTTCTAGCTCATGGATTTGGAACAGACCAATCTGTGTGGAAACACTTTGTACCTTATCTTGTTGATGATTTTCGTGTTGTTCTATATGATAACATGGGTGCTGGTACCACTAACCCTGAATATTTTGATTCTGAAAGACATTCAAGCTTAGAAGGTTATGCTTATGATTTACTTGCTATTTTGGAAGAGCTTCAAATTGACTCTTGCATATTTGTTGGTCATTCTGTTTCTGCAATGATTGGTGCTATTGCTTCTATTACACGACCTGATCTTTTCCTCAAACTAATCATGGTTTCTAGTTCACCAAGGTAATTAGTAAATTTATTTTTTTAATCTAGTGTAAGTTTGATTACAGTTTGTATAAATTATTATTTTTTATTAAAAAGAAAACTGCAATATTATTTAAGGGTGAGTTATTTGAACAGTAAACACAAAATTTGGAGCACCGCCTCACACTGTCACACACACAATATATAATGTATAAAATAGATTGAAAAAAACAGGGAAAATGGATTTAGTGTCCCCTTCAAATATTGTTACTCCTTTTTTTTATACCTACGTTCAATTAGATCATTGAGATTTTTTCTTTCTTCATAACCCTTATATTTCTCTTGATTATTTTGAAATTGAATATTCTCAATCAATTCAACTAGATGGTTAGACACTTGATACCATTGAGATGTTTTATGTTCTTGTTCTTAACACCTCGGAAAAGACATGGCCTAGTAATCTGAAATTCAATAAAATTTGATAAAGAATTTTTTTATGCTTAAATACTAATTGATTCTACCTAAGTTGGTTAACAACTTGAACCCAACTAGTATCTCCCAAAAAAAAAACTTAACCCAACCATTGGTTGGCTAGATATTATTGAGATGTGATATATAAGAATTTTTTATTTTATATCAAAGATTAATTACACATGATGTATAAGAATTTCTAAATTATATGCACAAATATTTACTAGGTAACTGTAAAACTATTTTATGCATGATTGTGACATGGTTTATTCACTCTTTGGGTTAGGTATTTGAACGATGTGAATTACTTTGGAGGATTTGAGCAAGAAGATCTGAACCAATTATTCACCGCTATGGCTGAAAATTACAAAGCATGGTGTTATGGATTCGCTCCACTGGCCGTGGGTGGGGACATGGATTCAGTGGCAGTACAGGAGTTTAGTCGAACATTGTTCAACATGAGGCCAGACATAGCTCTAATAGTGTCACGGACAATTTTTCAAAGTGATATGAGACAGATTTTGAACCTTGTTACTGTGCCTTGTCATATTGTACAAGCTGAGAAAGATATGGCGGTTCCGGTGATGGTTTCAGAGTATCTTCACCAACACTTGGGTGGTCAGTCCATTGTTGAGGTCATGACGACAGATGGCCATTTGCCGCAGTTAAGCTCACCGGATATTGTTATTCCGGTGTTGCTTAGACACATTCAACTTAATATTGAGCCCACGAGGTAAATACTTGTTATTTACAGCACTCCATAATTGTGATTTAGATTTCACTCAGTCATAGTTAGGGATGTTAGTTGGATTAAGATCGGATAATTCAATTTTCAAAGCACTTTTTTTTGTAAATCTTAAACCATCCGATCTCCCTCTAATGACATTGACACTCTACATGGATAGTTGTGAGGTAATTTCAGCAACATAAAAAACCGTTATGTCACAACCTTATCGTAGACTTTAGAAGGTGTCCATGTTTTGGCCCTCTTGTACTCTTTTTCCTCCTTGCGGGTTAAGCACATCTTATGCTAACCTAACTTAATAAAATTTGCTTATTAAAAAAAATAAAATAGAGAGAGATGAGAATTACCCTGTTTTATTCTATATTCAATTAATTTATCTTTGCTTGTTTGTTTGTGATTTAAATTTAATTGTGGTATGGAAGAATGACAGTGGGAATCAAAGGTCGTTGTCCATCACTATGTTGTGGGGATGTATAAATTTATTTTCTCAACCAATTGGAGTACTTTGTGTGGCCTAAATTTAATGGGGGACAAACTTAAAAATCCAGAGTCAACTTCTGTACTGTTTTATTATGGTGGAAAACTTTGTACTGTCTGAATCGTAGTTGGGAATTTTGCATGTATTTTCAATCATATTAAATGAGGTTTTAAGTTAAAATTCTTAAGAGAGAGTTTTGCATTCGATTATAGTCCCTATTATATCGATGAATTGGTCAAATTATGCGCGGAGGATGTACTATTTACTCAAAAAAGAAGAAGGTTTTAAGTTAACTTGCAGAGAGGAACACAGTAGCTTAAGCTGAAATATTGACTTCTAAAAAATTGGTAATACAGTATTAGTTATGCGTGTTTAACTTTAATTTTTTTTAAAAAAACGTTGGAACTTGGAATGGAAGCCTACAATAAAAAAAACTATTAGGACCTTATTTAACTAACAGAAAATACAATTCCAAAATCAAAGTAGGAATTTCATTTCATTTCATTATATACATATATCATTTATATGTGGTTAGTCTAAGTGATAATAGATTCAGATACCTTAAGCAAATCGTTAACGAGTCTTTACTCTTATGCATGAGGAAAACTTGATTGAAAATGGAGAATTTACTTTGTATGTCCAACAAATTGTTCAACAAATAGTCATATCTAAACAAAGGTGGATAATTAGTAGTATCTATTACAATTTAGATGTTTATCCACAAATTAGAACATGTCTTCCTTAGACTTTATCTGGCTTCTTGGTGTTGTTGTTTCTATCTTCTAAAATCCTATGAGAATTTGAAAATAAAATCATTCTATATTAACATTAATTTCCTCAATTAGTTATATCAGTCTTCTCATTTTTCGCACAAAATAGTTGTTCTTCGGTTTTGTGATGTTTTAAAAAAACTAGTTTTACTTAATCATTCATTTAAAAATTTACTTCTTTTTTCTAACAATGCAGCTGCCAGAGAAACTACCACACTTTCCAAAATCCAGAGGCTTCATCAACAAAAACAACAAATCCAGAGGCTTCCTCCTTGATGAAAATGGAGGCAGATTCGTAATTTGAATAACTATTCTTGGCTGATTGATGTTGGTGTTTGTGTTGCTAGCTAGTTAGGGACAACATTCAGCTGATGAAGGAACTGGCATTAAGAAGAATAACATAAGTTAAGTGTCCTTGAAGAAGGAGAAGGGTAATCTCATCAAATAAATAAGATGCACTATCTCCCCATTTTCTAGTGTGAAGAAAGAAAACGTTACATATAATGTTTTTCTTCTTTCCAATCTAAAAGAAGAAGAAAAAAAAACTCATTCTCTTCTAATTTTCCCTCTATTTTCTCACGTATCCTTTTCTTGTCTAGCAAACTACGTTTTGGCGCAACATGTGAATCATATTTAAACATCATTGGTGGGTGATTAATTAAGGATCGTTTTATCTAGTGGGTAGTGTTATGATTAGTTTAAGTAGTATTCATTACCTTGTCATGGTTTACTACTACTACCACGAGTTTATGCAATCTATTTTTAGGATAAGTTAACCATGAATGGGGTGCTCTTTTTTAAACATCAAAAGGTTTGTATGCATGCTGTAATGCTTATGTTATGTTTTGGTAAATAATGTTATCTTATAATTCATGAAGCATTTTGTATTTAACTTTTGTTGCTTATTATCTTTAGCCATGTTATTTGAGACACTATCTTAGAATGTAGGTGATATCCAATGGATTTTACTCGTTGAATGTGGTGACCGTAACAAATTCAATTTATATAGAAAATTGTTGCATACACATTAGAGAAGGCTGAAACACACCTATAAATTACTCAAATGCTCCCTCGGCAGTTAACTACCGCAGAAATTATCCGGCGGTAGTTAACTGCCGAAATTCCAGTTTAATCCATCGGCACTTAAGTGCCATAGAAATCATTTGAAAATCTGCAAGCTTCACCACCGCAGCTCTAACGTCCTTGAACGATTGGCATAAAAAGAGCAGCTGCAGAGAGATTGGGCTTCACCACTGCAGCTCTAACGTCCACCACCGCAGTCATCTCCGACGGTGGTCCTTTGTGGTTCCACCTACGGTTCGGACTACGACGGAAAAATCCCCCGTCATCATACTCCGTCGTCACACCTAACTCATGGCTATGTCAGAAACAAAAAAACTTGTGTCAATTTTCTTAACAGGTTTCTGATGCCTAAACACGGAAAAACAAAATCTGTCATCACACCTGAGGAATTCACAACTGAACAGTTTTCTTCAATTCATTTTCCAATTTATTTGTTTCAATGAATCTAATAGAATTTACAGTCTTTAATTTGTGTTTGGAGGAGGATTTTGTTGTTCTTCTTCTATTACCTCTTGCAAAGTGTAGCACGGTGTTTGATTTGGAGGAAGAAGAAAAGTGAAGTTTGTGGTTGTGAAAGAAAGAAAACAAAAAAAGCGATTGAAGTGGAAGAAGAAGAACACGTTTTTTCTCCTTCCTTTTTTTCATTCCTTCGGCAGTTAACTGCCGAGGTTTTCCTCGGTGTTAACTGCCGCGGGGGCTTTTCGTCTTTTACATGTGTTTTTCAGCCCTATAAAATGTGTGAACAGCAATTTTCGTTTATATTTGATATTATCACCCACCATGAGCGGTACACGAATAAGAAACAATGGTCTTCCTTGTGAAAAGTAGTTAGACTTAGGGCAAGATGTCAAAAAGTTGTGTGTGCAATCGAAATTTGGTTGGTTATACGATCGTATAAAAATGCATGCTCACAGAGAACATCTATAATAAGAGGAATAACTGAGTTTAGTGGAAAGAATACTTGTAGCAGGAGAAAAATGAGTTTATAATCCTACATATGCACAAGAGAAGTTTAATTGTCAATTTCGTACCTTGTGTTTATTTTAGGGTTAATATGTCTCTACCCCCTGTAATTTGGGCGATTTCCGGTTTACCCCCCTATAAAAAAAAAAAATTAGATTCCAACCCTGTAAAATAAGATTCTTTGATTTTAGCCCCTGAACCATGTGACTGTGCAGAATTGCTGACGTGGCGAGCTGAGTGGCATGCTGACTGTATAATTAATTTTGTTTTTCATTTTTTTTAAAGGTTCACATGGCATTCGTGCCTATTTTTTAAAAAAAAATTGTAAAAATTTAAAAAAATTCAGGGATTTTTTTTATTACGAAAAATATATATTTTTCGAAAATTCTAAAATTTATAATTTCCGAAAAAATATATATTTCAAAATTTTTTAAAATTATTTTCGAAAACTTTGAAATATATATTTCAAAAAAAATTCAAATTATTTTCGAAAATTTGGAATATATATTTTTTGAAATTTAAAACAGATTTTTTTTTCGAAAAAGAAGTCTGGAAAATATTTTTATTTTTAAAAATCTGGATACAAATTTATTTAAAAATTTAGATTTTATTTCCAAAATTTTATTCCATATTTTTTTTACGATGTGTTACAGATTTGAGAATATTTTTTAATATTTAAAAAATGAGGATAAAAAAAATTTGGAAATTTTTTTAATATTTAAATTTATTTTTATCTATTTGTTACATGTGTTATTTGTATTGAAAATTGGGGGCATTTTTGAAAAGAAACAAGCAGCCCAAAAGAGCTGAGAGGGATTGTTTTCTTTATATATATATTCCCAAAAAAAATTATATAAAAAATTCCTAAACTTACTATATTTTGAAATAAAATTTAAAAAATCCAAATTAAATTAAAATTTAAAAAATATTCAAATAAATAATATAAGCTAATTTTTGAATGTTTTGGTAAAGGTGGCCTCTAATATGGACCCCTTTTTTGATAGACCAAACATGGACCCTCTAAAATTACCTGTTGTTGAAGGTCACTTCTTATTTCCTTAAGTTTATATAAAAACAATATTATTAAGTAATTTACAGTTTTGCTCATCAATGTGTTGTTATTTTTCAAGAGAATACGGGAACCTTTTTTTCCAGTTTTCTTTCCATATCACATTGAAACTTTCTCACCATCTCACATTCAAGTGAAACTTCTTCCTTCTTTTAATCAAACTGCATATTCCTTTATCCTTTTCATATCAAAATCGTGATTTACCAACCAATAGAATCATAAGAATTCAAGGAATTAGAATGAATAGTTTGATAATAAAACAGCAAGTGATCCACAACAGCAAAATTGGAATGATGAATTTGAGAGTACAAAGCCCAATTTGATTTACCAACCATTCACAATGGAGAGATACGAGCTTCAACCACTTTGGATTTCAGGAACTGAAAGTGATTTGAGTTTGAAGATTAACGATATGAGGCGAGAAAGGAAACTGAAATCGATTAACAGTTATGGATTTGGGTTTTAGTTTTGAAGATTTAGAATTTTGTTTGAGAAGTTTTAGATTCAGAATTGACTATTGATGAAAAAGAGAAGAGAAGAATGGAGGGAAAGAAATTACAGAAGAAGGAAAGGAATATTCTGAGAAGAGAGATGAAAAGTATGGGTCCCAAAGAGTATAGTTTTTTTTTTTTTATATTAAAATTGATTTTTATTTTAAATATTATTGACTGGTTGCAGCAGGTCATACAAGGAGGTTTATTGGTGGACCTTTTTTGGGAGGTCCATATTAGGGGGCACCTTTGGTAAAAAAAATTAATATTTTTTTCTGAATTTTTTTATTTTTTTAAAAACAAATCCAATTTTTTTTCCTTTTTTTTAAATTTTTTTTATTTCATGTTTTTAAATTTTTGAAAATTAATTTTCAGTTTTTTTATCTTTTTAAAAATAATTTTTTAAACCACTACACACATGTCAGGTTTTAAAAAAATAAAATAATTACACAGTGGCGTGCCACGTCAGTGTCCATTACACACTTGTCAGGTTTTAAAAAAATTAAAATTAAAATAATTATCCAGTGGCGTGCCACGTCAGCGTCTGGATGGGGTCGAGTGTGTTTTGTGGAGAATCTTCATATTACAGGGGTGTTTTGTGGAGAATCTTCATATTATAGGGTTGAAATCTAAACTTTTTTTTACAAGGGGAAACCGAAACTCGCCCAAATTATAGGGGGTAAAGACATATTAACCTTTTATTTTATGTATCAAGTGGTTACCTTACGTTACGGAGTAAGTTTGTCCTTTCTATCAAATTTTGAGCTAATTCTATTTAAAATGTCCACGAGACACCCCCTCAAAGTTATCCACGTGTCTCTATTAGCCATGTGTACATTTTAGACATAAATTTGATTAAAAAGACTAACTTATTGTAACGTTATCCTTCAAAAAAAACTTTTTGTACCGTTAATAATGTAATAGACCAAGTTAAAAAAAATTTAACATAGGAAACCAACTTAAAACCAAAATAAACTCAATGGATCGCTCATGCAAAAGGTAAAGTACTATCAAAACAACACCTCTCTCTACCTCATATTTTTTAAAAACTATTGATATTTTTGGAAGTAAGCTTTTACAATATAAAATTCATGTTTTTTTTCTTTGAATGTGTACATCCAAAGTGATATTGGAGGGTTTGAAACCCCCAGATTTCAAACCTTGGTTTATTCCGTTTTGGATATGAGATTTAAAGGATGTTGCAATGGGACTTACGAGACCCTTTGAAGCATAACCTAAAAGGTAACATGAGTTAAGCTAGTTTGAAATCTTATAAATGAGTATTTTGCTTGTACACTTACCATAGCCAATAAGATGAAAGTAGTTATTGGTGCAAATAAAGGAGATGAAAATGTTGTTCAATCTTTACTTCCAAAGTTTGAGTATTTGGCGTGTTTAAATAAAGATGTATGTTATTTGAATAACCATTTATATGATAATTTATGGGATAACCATAAATTTACAAAGAAAAATAGACATTGATATTAAAACCAAAATAATAGAGAGAGAGATAAAATAAAAATATAATGTAACTATGAGAGGAAAAATAGTGACAAAATTGTAGTATAAACACCATTTCTCTTAAATAAAATGTCCAAGGACACACATCTTGTTTATTGATGAGTTATAAAGCAGCTTGCTAGCAGCCTAGTACACGAGTCGAGCAATGCATGAGAAACTTAAAATGTTGGCTTAATTGCACTTTTGACCCCTATGTTTCAAGAAGTTGCGATTTTGGCTCCTAACTAATTAAAATACAAAACAGTCCCCTATGTATTGGATATTTGGCAATTTTAGCCCCCTAGACTAATTCTGACTCGGTCAACGCTGACGTGACACTTCAAAGCCGCCACGTGTGCATTGCTTTGAAGTGCCACGTCAGCTTTGAAGTGCCGCCACGTGACACTTCAAAACTGCCAAAGATCCAATACATATGGGCTGATTTGTATTTTAATTAGTTAGGGAACTTCTTAAAACATAAGAGGGCAAAAGTGCAATTAAGCCTAAAAAGTTTTATGGGTGTGCTATTGAATTTTGAAATAGTAAACTAAGAAACTTAGTAATGGCTTTGACCCTTGGATTTGGAAGAGCAAATAGTGAACTATAAGAAACTTTAAAACCCATTGTCATCAAGAATAAATTGTGCAAGTGCAATCATTTGATTTCTTTCACACAAAGGTGATATACAATAGTTTCTACCTTTTGTGGAAATTCTTGCATTTGGATTTTACCAAAATTATTATTTTATTAAAAAAGGTTTTGGGATCAAAATCCAATATCCTAACTATGTTTCAATGTATACTATTTGAACATGATTTTTAACTTAAATTACAGTACATCCTAGAAAATATATTATGTATAGTTGGAGATGAGAGGTTCGTTGGGTGAAGAGGAGAGTTTGGGATCACATGTGGGATTTTGAGCAACCACACGTGATTTGAATATCACACTTTTATTTAAAATTTTAAGACATGTATATACTCACTTATATGTTGTTTAACTTTCATTTTTTTTTCTTAAAATCTAATGTGAGACACTTACTCAGACTTGATATGCATATAACCTTCCCCTTAAGTGTGAGTTCGTTCGTTTATTTGAGTATATTCTCCCTCAAATGAAAGATTTTTCATCTATATACACTTGCACTGTCATTGACACACATCACCACCAACATATACAGTTTGATCACCTTTGTCATGACAACTTTTGATACAACGAGTTGATCACCTTTAGTCAAATCATCAACTTTGATCATACCATTGTCGTGTCACGAGAGTCGGGTAGATCATTTCATCGGGCTTTGAGAAACCACACAAGTAAGTTGGACTCTACATGTTCATCCGAAGCCTTAAGATCATCCAAAATGGTAAGGTCTTACTTCATAAGATTTGGTACCTATTAGGTACCATCATTGTGGGAAAAAAATTGAGTACCTAATGAGCTTGCGGTCTCAAATATGCGTCTCATTTACTTGCGGGTCTCACATATTTTTAATATTAAAAAACGAAATGTAATGATATAGAGTTATTGATAAATGATATGTGGGTCATATTTAAGAAATTTGTGTGAGGTGTTGGGTTGAAGGGATTGAGTGCTTATTAGGTATTACTGTTAAAAAAGTATAAATGAATTATTTAGACACGTATGACCTATTTAAGTACTCAAAAATGAGTTTTTATCTACTCACACTTGATCCACCACAAAGTTTGAGGAGAAACAAACGAGAATAGGAGCATAATACTCTATCAGTGAAAATATTATTTGTCTCTATAACACTGAAATCTCTCACTTAGAGGAAACTAAAAAATTGAATTAGGTAAGATTCAATGTTTTAACAACCGGATCGAAAGTCGAACCGCTGTGGTCTCTGGATCAAGATTCATACGGTTAAAACGTTGATGAACTGGATTATGAATTGCTAAATAAGTATATATTTTTATTACATATATTACAACCCAATATATTATGTACCAACTCTATATAGGCCAAAAACCTTTTTGACAAAGCTTTTATAAGCCTGTATACAGCGGTGTAATCATGACCTTGAGTTACGAGGTTCAAACGTTTGAATTTTAATTAATAATTATAATAATATATTTTAAAATTTTTGCATCGTACTAAAAAAATTACATACATACTCGACAATTTTCTCTATGCAGTTTAATCTTCATAACTTTCATGCATTAGCAAGGGTTGTAAGTTTTAAAATCTTAGACTTTGCAAATTCACTCTTCATGAGAAGAAATAGATTCTCTTTTTATTATTCATTATAGGAAAAATATGTCACATAATTAGAAGAAACAAATTTGAAGGAAGTCTAATTGATAATATCTCCGTGAACTTATTTTAGTTGATAGAGACGTTGTATAATATATACAAGAGTCGAAATTCGAATTCCAACACCCCACTTATTATTTCTTAAGAGGTAAATTTTTAACCACTAGATTATTTGACAGAAAAGTATAATCAACGACGACTCATGTTGTTGAGATTCAAACTCGATTTCTCAAAGATGATATGTCTCTAATTAAATTTATTATCGCTTGAGGCCATTCATTCAATTGGTTAAGTTGATTTTCTAGAAAACAAGGTAAGTTGATTTTCTAACATCACTATATTTCTCTATATTTATCGCTTTATTTGTTCTCTTTCACTCTCTCCCCATTTTGCACCATACCTTTTGAATCCAAAAGCTAGACAATCTATCTCCATACGTACCCCCTCCTCCCAAATGTTTGTCACAATTTTTATTTCAAGTTAGAAAATAATGTCCTAAAATGAATTAATTGAACGGCTACTCTCCCATTCTTTGCTCACACAGTAGTTCATCTCTATCCTATCCCCCACGGCAGCACATTTTATAACATGTCTTTAAGCAATTTTTTATAATTTATCATGG
>Ga0228711_1006891_pt1 | contig 16704 bp, 2 predicted proteins | sample MedpolnodulmetaG_2_FD_177996 | JGI IMG/M metagenome (GOLD analysis project Ga0228711, IMG submission 177996) | Root nodule microbial communities from Medicago polymorpha collected in Santa Monica, California, United States - brown nodules | ecosystem: Host-associated > Plants > Roots > Nodule...
GAGTCGAATGCCCTCCAAACTGTGTCATGACACACAATTTTGTTTTAACGTAGGACTCGCATCCCTACACCATCTTACGTTAACAAGATGCATGTGTAGGTGAAACAACTTAAGCCAGAATAGACGAAGTTGAGAAACACAGCAGGAAGTGATCTCAATCACCTCCTAAGTATGATAGAGATCATAACTAAGATAGTAGTACCGATTTTGGACTAGAAAGCGTGCTTCCTCACGAGACTCTCAAAGAAGAAAGACGCGCAAGGAAGATGATACACAACTGCCCTTTTTTCAAGGAGATCAACAAAGAGCCAATACCGAGGCGCTTTCTTTTTTTAACCATGGAATAATATGATGGCAAGACTAACCTACACGAACACTTAACGTCGTTCAATTCTATAATGAAGATATAACGGGGCTTCCAACTCCCTTAAGTGTGTAGTCTTTCCTTGCACTTTGAAACATGTTGCTTTGTTGTGGTTCTCCCATCTTGCCAAAAGATCAGTGAAGACTTGTAAATAGTTTGATGAGATGCTCATGACTCGTTTAACTATGAGTCACATAACTCAAAAAAGTTCGACGTGCCTAGTCGGATTCGGGCAGCGACAAAATTAAACTTTGAATGCCTTCATGGAACGTTTCAATGACGAGACATCCCAACTCAAAGATATGAATCCAGATGTAACACATCACGCACTGGTATTACAATTCAAAATAGGACCTTTGTTGATTTGTTGGAAAGGTGACCCTTCGAGACATTAAACAAGTTACACAACAAAGCAACGAGCTACATCGTCATGGAGGATATCACAGTAGCAAAGCGATGAGAATACAAAGCCTCCCCTACAAACAACGACCGACATCATGAAGTAAGACTTAATGATCAAAACATGGACAAAGATCAAAGACAGAAATACATCTCTAACTTAACTCCAATCAGTAACATGCCTAGAAGAATCTTCTGTGATGCCTAAAACTCTAACCTTATCATTTACATATTTTCAACAAATTTACAATCATTGATCTTTCAAAAACTCATAAATGCTTTTTAATTGGGTACTTGTAACACCCTAATTTTTAATATTAGTTTATTAATATTATTATTAGATAATATTAGTATTAATGTTATTATTAGTATTGGTTGTTAGGTAGTATTAATTTAAATATTCGTATTTATTGGAAGAATAGGTAAGGAGAAAGTAGGTGGGTTGGTTAGTCGATTAAAGAGTGAGAGAAAATAATATTTTGAAAGGAAATAGAGCTTTTTAGAGAGAATAAGAAATTAGAGTGCGAACGGGGGATTAGTAAAATTGGGTAGAAAAAAGGTGTAGTTAGTGAGATGGGTAGTGCTTTAACGATTTAACTAGAGGGAAGTATGAATAGTAAGACAGTGTAGTTACACAAATAATAGTAACAAATTTGAGAGGTGCAGATAGTAATTTGAAAAGATTAGTAACAAACCTAGAGGACATATAGTAATCTAAAAAGATTGGTAACAAACCTAATTAGAGCTTATAAATAGAGAAGAGAATTAGAGAATAAGGGTTACGGAGAAAGAGAGAAATAAAGCGGCAAAAGAAAAATTAGGGTTGTGGAGAGAAGAAACAAGGAGGCATAGCGAGAAGAACTTAGAGAGATTCAACCGTAGGAAGTCATCAATTCGGCAGACTAGAGGTAAGGGGGGAGTCTCTATTCACCATAAGGGTTGTATGAACATATGGGTAGTGAAGGGTTTGTGTTCTTTTCATGATCGTTTAATAAATTCATGTTCTTATAGGTTATTCTTAGTTTTGAATTGCGACTGAAGTAAGGTTATTCAGTAGAATTTTTGAGAAATTGCTCTTGTTATTTTCCATCGCTATTATACTGTAGGTTCTTATTCATCAAATTTAATTGCCGGTGCCGTACCTACTTTAATTTGTGAATTACTATCATTACTTGCGGTACCATGTTATATGTTGTTTCCATTGCATGCGTGGCTGATACATTGAGTTCCAGTAATTAAAACTACCACCGTGCCATGCCGATTCAATATTAATTGTTGTAAATTGTTCTTTTAAAAGGTTCTAGCTTAATTTATTTTATTCTTGCTATTGACAGTTTTACATGCAGTAAGGCACTCTCTTAGCTCTTGTCTTTCTTATGTTTTATGGTCACCTTATGGGAGTTAATAAGTATAGCATCTGTATAGTATTATCGTGTGGCAATGCCCATATAAAAACAATCAATTATGATATAAGATTAGGCCAAATAGCTACCTAGGAAATTATTCTCCATTTCTTTCATGCTAGTTTCTGAACATGGTAGGTTCATAAGGTTACATAGCATAAGGTTATGTCTCACTACTATATTAGTTAAATAATGTGTCTAGTTTCAATGTGATATTTTTTTATAAGGATGATAGTAATAATGGAATTATTTTCACTATTATTTAAATGTGTTCGAAATAATAACTTTTAGATGATGAATTAAATTGATTAGATATTAATTGATAAGTAAAGATGATTTATTTATTGATGTGAATTTTAAAGATGTGTGGTTTAAAGATGTGTTATTTGAAGATGTGTAATTTAAAGATGTGTTATTAGAAGATGTGTGATTTAAAGATGTGTTATATAAAGATGTGATATTTGAAGATGTGTGATTCAATGATGTGTTATATAAAGATGTGATATTTGATGATGATGTTGTTTAAAGATGTGCATTTGTTGAGTCATTATTTGGTGCTCATGCATTCATGGTCAGTCCGATTTAAAGATGTGATTTAAAGATGGGGGATAAATCAGTAACATAACTCTGATATCCAAAACTGGTACCACATGCATATAGAGTCGAGTTAGGGACATTGCATCCATTGTCAAGTATATTTGAAGATGTAGTATATTTAAAGATGTTGTGGATTTGATTATATATTTAATGATGTGTAATTTGTGAATTATTTGATGATGTGTCATTTAACGATGTGTAATTGATGTTCCATTTAAAGATGTGAAATTAATATATGTGTTATTTAAATAAGTGTAACTATTTTAAGATGTGACATTCAATGATGCTCTTCTATATGATTATGTGTGAATGATCTGTATTTTTCTAAATGTGTACTTGATATACTTAAATGGTGTTGATACTTATATAAGATGTTGATTGATGCCTATTGATTTTTATTAAACGAAGGTTTATATTTAAATGTGAATATTATCCGTCTGTGATGTATACATGCCTAAATGTAAATGATGTATTCTTTGTTCTGGATCTATATGTGTGTTTATGCATCTCTTATATTGAATATATTCTCACCCTCTAATGGCGGGTTGGGCGCCTGCACCCTTGTGGTGTAGATTTGCAGGAAGAATATATTAGTAGTAGTGAGTCTCGGAGGATGGCGTTGGAGCCTTCCTCTTTTTGTTTATCGCTTTTGGGGGTCTTCATTGAGTCGAAGCTCTGATCAGTAACACTAGGGATTGGAGATTCTTTTTGTTTCAGACCTTGTTTTCAGAATACGACTTTGAATACAGTTTTGATGTCGATACAATGATGTGACAATTACTTTGATATTTTGAAAATTATTCAGCTGCGACGTTTTTTATTTTATTTAAATGAAGTATTTTTGATTTGAAGAAGATGTGTGACACCATTTATGTTTAATTAATTACTCTATTTCTATTTAAAAATAATAATTGGGGATTAGGGTGTTACAGTACTTAAGAGAGAAAAAAAGGTAGCCTTAGGATTCACTGATCCTTGTGGATCCAATACTTTTTTTTTATCACGACGACATATTCATACCCTTGTGGGCATTTAAATGGATATGAAGGCCAAAGGGCATTTGGACGTAGAGATATGTATGTGCCTTTGAATGACACACAAACACATTTATTGCATGTGTACAATGGTATTACATGTTTGAATTAAATTGGCGATGAGGATAACTGTGTGCATTAGTATTACACATTTAAATTAAAACTTTGGTACCAATTGCGTTGTACATCGGTATAATGTGTGTGCAGTTATAACATTTGCATTGGAAATAAAAAGACTATAGTGGCATGACATAGAGTCTTGTACGTGCCTTGCTACTGCACGTTGGAACAAAAGTAGTGGTGTTGATTGTTGCGTGTGTTGGTATTATGCTCATGCATTTATTACATGTGCATTGGAAAACTACAATGACTATAAAAATATACAGTGGGATGATGGATTGAGATTGAGTGACTTTAGAACGAGAAAATCATTGTGACTTTAGTGTGATTTTGTGTGTTTTATGAAAGAGAAATAATAACTTAGATGGAAGGGTGTATATGTAATATAAGAGAGTGACAGACAAAAAGTCACAGTAACTTTTTAGTATTAAAGCACCAAATCCGAATCCAGAAATGACATAGAATCCCACACATACATTTGTATTATGCCCATATATTTGTTGCATTTGTGTACTAGTAATATAAAGAATGAAAAATGAAAAAAGTTGAGTAAACGAACAAAACTAACAATTATAACCGGTGTAAATTTATATAAAAAATATCAAATTACAAAGTATATTTGTTATAAGTTATAACTAATCACTTCATACATATAAGTTAGAACATCAAAGATATGTTATGCATTTATAATTATATGCTACATTAGTAATTGTCTTACAGTAGTAGTTATTTGTTCAGTTGTGATAATAACTCTAACATAGACATGACCAAATAAAATCACCTACTACGTGATCAAAACTACTTTTAGAACCATCTTCCACTGTTATAAGGTTTATTTAAGTCGATTTATGTATTATGATTAACCCTGCACACAAAAAAGGTAGTATGTTTAACATGTTGGTTAATTCAAAACTGTTAAATATTAGTAAAAATCTTTGATGACATAGTTAAATTAAATAGTTTGATTATTTTAGTTAAAAACAATTTTTTACAATAGAATGAGTAAAAAAAAATTAAAGAACATATCAATCAAATTCAATGGAAACAACATCACTAGAACATACAATGAGCCATTAATTCGCAAAAATGAATTTATAATATGGTATAGTGCTATTTGTAACATGTTTTTGTTTTCATGACTATTCTTTTAATGTCTATGTATTGGGAAATGATAAGATTTAAGGGAGGAATATAGGAAAACAACACATGTAATTTGTGCAATATATTGGTAAATGGTAAATTGTATTAAAATAATATTTTATAAAAGTAGTACACGTAATTAATGCACTACATTGGTAAATGGAAAACTATACTCTATCAAATTCTAAATACATAAGAAGATTCTTTTTTCAGATTTATTGAATAATTGTCTGATGAAGTTTTTATGGGAAGATTATAGGGAAATAGAATACGAGATTAATGAACTGCATTGACAATTGATAAATTGTATTTAAGAGAAGGTTATAGGAAATTGCACACATATTAACGCATTGCATTGGTAAATGGTAAAGTGTATAGGAAAGGAACACGCTCAATTAATGAAATTTAGTGGGATTATGCTTAGCTTTTCATTTGCCAAAATAATTATTGCAAATCCTTGAAAAAATTAGATGTAAAGCTAGAGTTTATGGTTGTACATTATTCAACCTTTAGATTTGTCAGAATAAAATTTTTATCCAACCTTTAGAGATAAGAGATAAAATATATTTTTATCATTGCAATATTTTTTTTAATAGCCCTTTTATTTAGGAAAATTTATACCAATGCAGTCGTTTTCTTGCCCAAATTAAACGCAAAGTTTTTTAAAAAAATCAGTTGAAGTTTTTAAAAGTTTAAGCATCAATCTAAAACTATGAAAATAAGACAAAAAGATAAAAATTAACCATACTAAATTCAAATAAATTTATACAATAAATTTTAGGGTTAAATAAGTTTTTTTTTTGTCCCTTTTGTCATAAAAAAAAGATTTTGGTCCCTATAAATATTTTAAATTTTTTATCTGACCCCTCTAAATTTTTTCTTCAAACAATGATTCTCCAAATATTTGAATCAACATTTTTTGTCCCTATCTTTAAGTGAGCTCATGTGCCTCATTCACAATTTTGATTTTTTGTAGCCAGAGTCAGGTTTAGTATATTATAGATATTTTCTGTTGCAAAATTTTAGAATTTTTTAACAATGGATGAATTAAAAATATTTTTTTTAATTTTTTGTATGCTTCAAAATTCTTATTTATTTCATCTTTTGTTAAAAAAAATCTTTTTATTTTTGTTTGAGAGGTTCTTAATTATAATTTTCTAAAAATGCATGCACTTTTTTTAGAGGGATTAAACCAAAATTTGATATATTTATAGGGAAAAAAACATGTTTAGTCCTAAATTTTATTACCTTTAATGAATATTAAAATCATTTTAATGATATAATATCTAGTTAACATAATCTTCTATACTATATATAAAAAAATACATGAGTATGTGCTGAATTTTTTCCTTTTTAATTTTATCATTCATTTAAAGGATTTTATTTACTACTAGTGTTTAGACATACACTTTACGCCTATCTGCCCCGTCTTCAATTAACGCTAATACATATAAATTATGAACAATAGTTTTTATGAATTTTTGATTAAAACTAGTTTGATTTTGATTAAATTATAGGAATAGATAATAGATATTTTACATTTTCTTATTGTAACAGACTAAACTTATATTTTTTAATGATACCAACAGTATAATAAATATAATAACTTCAAGAATAAAATATAACAATATAATCTACATTCTTGTCTTTTTGAATGACACCAAAAAATAGCATTCTTATATTCAAATTCGTTTAAGGGTATAATTGAAAAGAGAAAAGTTCAACCAAAACATCATATTTTTCTTATATATAGTATACATTTTATCCTTTTTATAACAATATTTAAAATATTAATTAAAAATAGATAAATCTCATTATAGTACTCCCTATCATATGAACAATATTATCTTAAAGATATATAAAGGAAATAAGAGATTTTGGGTTGGATCTTTCATTATTTCAATTATACTATTAAACAAATTCTTCTATAATAATGTTTTTTTTTTGGGATCCTATAATAATGTTATATTGTTGGTGTCATTGAAAACAATAAGAATTTATATTATACTTGTAATATTGTTGTGTAACTAAAAAATATAAGTATGATTTGTTACAATAAATCACAAACATCTATACATATTATTTTAATCTAAATCTAAATTTCATAACAAATTATTTATAATTTACACGTGTTAACATAATAAAAACCATGCCCGTCAACCGTTGGTTATCTATACTATATATGAAGAGAATAAGAGTTTTGGATGAATTTTGGGCTAAATTTTTTGTTATTTCAATTATACCTACTAACAAATTTTTCTATAACAAAGTTATATGGTTGGTGTTATTAAAAAAAGATAATATTTTTGTTATATAATTGTTGTTATTGAATAAGATAAATATGGTTTGGTGAGTTTGTTACATTTGAAATTCACATATATCTATACTTATAATTTTAATGTATATCATAAATTTTATATAAAATATTGTTTGTAATTTACACACAATATTTTTATAAAATATCATTAACAATCTACACGTAATAAAAAAAGGGAAAGAAGGGCACACGAGTGTCCATCTTTCCGCTAGTTATCATAGTAATTGTAGTCTAATAAATTACTCTATGTTCCTATTATATGACCATTTACAAAAAAAGTGTTCGTAAATATAAGATCATATACAAATTTCTAGATGCATTCATACCTTTTTTCCAACTATACCCCTTATTAATACTACATATTCTCTTGAAATATGAAAAATCAACATTGAATACATTTATACATAAAAGAAAACTTAGCAATCTAACAACTTTTCAATCAATTTTGTAAAAAAAAAAAACAATTTTTCAAACAAATTTATTAGTCTATCAATTTTTCTTAACACGCTCGATTTTTGTAAAATACTCTTTATTTTTGTGGTGGTTGGGGTTCGAACCCCAAACCTTGCATATATTATGCTTTGTCCATATCAATTGAGCTAGCTCACAAGACTTTTGTAAAATACTCTTATATTAAAGAAATGAGGGAGTGATGATTTACATGATACAAAACATAATATTGAAAATTATTTTTAAATCATATATTTAAAAAAGCTACCCTATTTAAGTTTTTTATTTCTTTGAAAAAACATTTTTTATTGCTAATTTATTCTTCTTTTTTGACTCATTATTTTTTTCATAATTATTATTTGTTTTAGAATTTATTAGTGTTCTTTTTGGTCAAAGAATTTATTAGTGTTCTTTTTGGTCAAACTATGACATTATTACTATGACTAGAATTTATATTTTCTTTTCCCAAAATAAGTTCAATTTTTTTTAAGAAGAAAAGTAAGTTCAATTGTAAACTTACTTTTAATACACTTTTATAAACTTTTTTTTGAATGAATACACTTTTATACTTATTAACTTAGTTTACACAATATATACACGACGAAAAAAAGCTAAAGTAATTGTATTATTATTAGGGTCATGTTAACTTGTGCCATTAGAACACATGTTAAACATTAATAACATTCTATTAATGTAAGAATTTATCGAAAAATAAGCATTAAACACTGGGTCATGCTAACTTGTGTCCTTAGGGCACATGTTAAGCATTAATGACACTTAATTAATGATAAGAATTTATTTAAAAAAATAAGTATTAAACATTTTCAGCAATAAATTAATATAATTTCCTATACATTTATTATTAGGGTTTGTGTAACATGTGCAACATTGCACATGTTAAAACAGCCAATAGTAATAACTTTTTCTTGAAAAACAACAATTATTTCTTCAAAAGTTTTAGTAGTATAAACATTTTACAACTTATGTTATTGGGTTCTTTCAAGGTATCATCATCTAATCACAGGTCCTTAAAAAAAGTATAAACATTGAAGTCTTGAGATATACTTCCTCCGTACTGGATTAACTGAACCATTTACCCATTTCACACATATTAAGAAAAATGTATAAATGAAGGAGAGAGAAAAATGGTTTTAAGTGCTTTTGTTGGAAATTTTATTTTTAATTTCTCTCTTATTTTATTATTTAATTATTGTTTTGAAATGGTCTCTTATTTTACAAAAGTAATATAAATGTAAACCATGTTCTAGTTTTGAAAAATCCTTTATATTACAAAATTTATGCTAATGTAGCCCTTTTTAGCGTAATTTATACTAAAGATCATTTTACATTTGTTTCATATGAAATTGAACTTTTTTATTAACCCATGTACTAGATAATTCTATATCTAATAAAATAAAGTTTAAACTTCTATTTAAATATATTAAATAGACGTTTTCTTTGACCCAACATACAATAAAATAATTCAAAAAGACTTTTCTTTTGACCTGCACTATAATATAATATAGTTTTAAAATTTAGGATTTATTTTTTAATTAATATTTCAATTAGTTATATTTTATTCCTAAAAAAAATAGTTATATTTTATAGTCACTCTATCATATTACAGTCTCTAAACATATTTTCCCTTTTCATATCTCTCTCATTCTCGCAGTTTGGTTTTTCTCCTCCATCCCAATATTCCCCCTTTCTCCTCACTGGATCAACATTCTTTTCAATATGTTTGAAAAAAAGATAGAAACCCCAAAGGATTTATGGCATCCATGTTCTCCGAGAGCATGGATGGAATTTTTACTTCAAGTAATGTCCCTTTCTAGATTTTCTACCGAAGTGTTCGATGCTGTGACAATTTGCTTCGTATCTATCTTGATTCTTTTCGGACTGATATGCATTGCTACCTCATTCTACTATCTCTATCGTATTCATAATCAAGGTTTGGTTCATCTCAATTATTTTAGTGGTCCTTGGATTATTATAATGACTTTTATCCTATTTGTAATTTGGTGGAGTCTGGGTGAGATTATTCGATTAACTTTGTTAAGACATTACCTTCACTTAAAATGGAGCGAAACTGTTTGCAAATGTTACATTGTATGGAACATGGGATTTGTAGAACCTTGTCTCTTTCTCACAATTGTGTTTCTCCTCCGCGCACCTTTGCAGAAATTGGAGATTGGAATTATGAGCACAAAATGGAATATAAGAACAATTGGGTATATTATTCTTTATTGCATTCCAATGTTAATTGTTCAGGTTTTTGTTGTTTTGGTGGGACCACAATTGGAGAAAAATAAAGGTCTTGGGAAGAAGCTTCCTCGTTATTTTACAAGTACAATCAACTCATCTTCAAGGGAAAGGGAGAATGATGATATAACCATTTGTACTTACCCTTTACTTAGTACCGCTCTCCTTGGCATTTTTGCTATGATCCTGACTTCCTACCTTTCTTGGCTTGGTAGTCGTATTTTGAAGTTGGTCATCAACAAAGGTTTGCGAAAAAGGGTTTACACATTGTTATTCCCTGTTTTGTGTTTCCTTCCATTACGAGTTCTTTTTCTTGGTTTATCTGTTTTATCTAGACCTGAGCATATTATGTTTGAAGCCTTTGTTTTCTTGGCTTTTCTTGCACTTGTATATTGTTTTGGGTTGTGCATGTGGACACTTGTGTATCGTCCAATTGCAGATTGTTTAGCGTTGGTAAATCTACAAGTCTCAGAAGCTAGGACTAGGAGGTCTAATGATGAAAATGTCGAGGAAGATAATTTTGAGGATAGTGTTCGATCTACTCTTGATAGGGATTTCGATTAATCTTAAAGTGTGAATCAATTTCATTTCAGACATTAGAAAAGTGTGTTGCTTCAGCTGAAAAATTTGTAGAACTAAGACTTTGTTGTACCTCCTAGGTTGGCTCATCCAATCCCCAACCCAAGTTATTGGGTTGTAGCAGCTAGTAATTTATCATGTTGGGTGAATGGCAATTTTTGGAAATGGTAAAACTGATTGTAAAGGGTTTAACTTCCATAAGACATTTTTCTTTGGGTTCTATTTGCTAATCCTATGCATATGATATTTCTGTCCTTGAATTTATTGAGTACCTCTTCTTTTTTATGTGCTATATATCTTGCTTACTTTTTTTTACCGAATTGCATTGTTGTACTCTAAATGTTTGAACACTCTTATTCACAATTGAAAAAGGTCACTTCACAATGATATATGAGTCCTAAAAAACATTCAAAGTCATGGATTCCTCTAAACAAACATCAATTGAAGGGCATGAGGATCCATTTCTAAGTTTTACGGTATGCGTTCTTACACTTCAGCTCCTACAAAGGAGCCCTTCACCGTAGTGGTGTCTAAAACCACCAAAAAAAATTTGAAGAAGGGTTTTCATGTTCATAACACCCGTTCTAAGGGTAGGTTACCGGATTGACTCATAAACTTGCTTTAAGTTTGTTTCCTTTCTTGCTCTTTTTCTTTTCCATTTGATTTTCTTGTTTTTTATCTTTTCGTTTCTTCTCTTTGTTGGGTTTGGCGTTTTGCCCTCAACTTTTTGCTTATCTTTTTAGCTTGAGAAGGTTTTGGTTTATGTTCCCCTTCTCCTTTTGTTCTTGCTTCATTTCTTTTATATAATTCTATTAGCTTAAAAAAAATCTTACACTTCAACTGTTTTTTCCCCGAGAACTGCTATTTCTCCCGAACAAAAACGTCCCGAGAATTCCACGAATTGACTTCAGCCGTTAGATGTTAGAATTTGTGGAAAACATGGATTGATAGAAATAAAAGTGGGTCATGCTGCAGTTACACATTTATATCGTGAAGTTCTCGTGTGCCATTTTTTCTTGACATGTAGCATTTTCCTTTTTCCCCTTCTTTCTAGTATTTAAAACATCATTAAATTTAGGTTTAAATACACATTTGGCTTTTACTAATATATCTTTTTTTGTCTTTGGACCCTGCAATTTTTTTTATTTAATTTAATACTTGCAAATGCATCTCGTTTTTCTCTTTGCCTCTGTTGTTTTATTCTAGTTCCTGCAAAATTTGTTCGTATAAGGGTTGATTCATGTAATATTTGCTTAAGTCCTTTATCTTACTTATTCAAATGGACTAAAATTAAATATTCTACAATTTACAAGGACCAATTCTAATAGAATTAAATTTTACAGAGATTACAAAACAACAACTAGGACTAAAAGCACAAAAAGTTTTTAGAAGGGTTGAAAAAATAAACAGTATATTTGAAATTACCACCTTAAATTTGTTGTAGACTCACTTTCATGGATGTTATTAAAGGAGAAATCTATGATTGTCGATGCTAAGATATTATGCAATTAATAGTTTGTTTTAGTTAACGCTCTTTGAATTGTGATATATTTTAGATTTACCAATAATTATGCTACATTTACAATGTGTTTGGTTGAGATGAAATAGAGGAGAGAGAGAGAGTATGAGGAGAAAAAGGAGAGATGTTCATAATTTCTCCTGTTTGGTTGCAAAGAGAAAGAAGGGAGAGAGATAAAAACATGCGGGGCCCATATATGTTTTTATTCTCCACAAAGTGGCGAAGAAAGAGAGAAGAATCCCACTTTTTTATTATTGTTTCGTTAATGCCCTTGTAAAATTACTACAAGTATGCAACATGGTGAACAAAAAAAATGTAGGGGTATCTTTGTACTTTAATAAATAATCAACACTTTTATCTCTTCTATTTCTATCATCTCTCTCTTAAACCAAACTATACATCAAATCTACTCTATTTTTCACATAATTCTTTTTTCTCAAACTCTCTCTCACACCTATTTCTCTCTTCATAACTTCTCTTTTAAAACAAACACACCCTTAATCTCTTAGCAATTGCATCACTATCTCCATGTAGGGACGGAACTAGGAATTAAGTTTAGGGAAAGCCGAGTTGAATGTATAATTTGTTAAAGAAAAAAATAAATTTTCAAATGTACAATATATACCAGAAATGAAAGAAACAATAAGATATATTCAAACTTAAAATATACCAAAATTATAAGAAATTTTAAGGATATATGAAAGATGGGTATCATGAGGCTTGCTAGAGAATGACTAGATTAAAGCGATTTTAAAATAGCAAAGAAAGAAAGTACCAAATAAAGAAAGTGCAAATTTAGGAGGATGAATTCACAATGAAATCACGTGCAGTGAATCTTTGGTAGTGATCGAGAATTTGCAAACAAAATCCTTGACAATAAGTCAAAATTTCAAAGTGAAATTGCAATGAGGAATCCTAAATTGGAATTCTAGTTAAGGGTTATAGTTCTTTGGTAAATTGCAAACAAAACCACCACTTTATTTTTCTCTTTTAAGAATTTGAGTTAAATATTAGTGCAAATGGTTCAGAGTTGGCTAAGAGTTTATACAGCTATGCCGACAAATTTAACATAACATTTCTTTCAATTTAGTACAACTTCAGGTTATGCAAAAGGGAGGAAGAATTTCATGTTCTTGACTTGGTTTGTGACATCTTGGGTTCTCTGGAAGGAAAAAAACAACAGAATTTTCCGAGGCGAAGAGAACACTACTCTTAAGCTTCTGGAAAATATTAAAATTCTTTCCTTCTGGTGGTATAAGACAAAATTTACAGCTTTCCCTTATCAGTTTCATGATTGGTGCCAGAACCCTTTGCTTTGCTTGAGTGATGCTTAATTTATGTATTCCTCTTGTTTGAACTCTCGTTGTAATCTTTGAGCTTTCCTTTTGGCACACCTTGTGTTGGAGAGATAGCTAGTTGTTTATATAATTCATTTTGATTTCTTAAAAAAAAAATGTTTAAGGTCCAATTTATTGAGAGAAAAAAATTCATTATACAACAACATATAAAGTTCACAAAAATAAATATAAAGACAAAAAAAAAATACCAATAACACGTACTAGTATAAAAATATTTTAAAAAATGTTTAGGGCACTGTGGCCTCTACTAGTCTTCTTATTGTCTCATCCCTATCTCCACGAATATATGCACTTCATATATCAAAAGGGGAAAAGAGATCCACAACACGTGTTTGCTTCATGCAGCTCGAACCTTCATTATTCTAGGATAATTTTAGGTCATATGCAACTGATAATGTTAACAGGTATCATGTTATCAAGCCCAATGTGCAAACATTAGTATTTTATTTGATGATTGGTATTTTTATTTTATGTTCGTAAAACATTAAATGACTGCATATCATAAATTTTCAGAATCTATATGATAGATTTGCTCTTTGTTGCAAGTACAATTGAACTCAATGGAGTTTCCCTATGATGGCATTCAAGGCTTGGGAAGTTTTTTTCCCGAGTTTTCAATTTTCATCGACATAATATGTGTATTTCTGGCATCTAAACTTTAATCTTTGTCTAAAAAATTGCAAATTTTCACCTATCCTCACTCTATCTCATTTCTTGAACTGGAACAATATGATTCGAGTGATTCCTTAAAATAGCCGTAGTCCTACATTCATACTTATATTTGATTAGAAGAATTTAATTTAGAAACCAAACCATTTACTACTATCTTGTTTAAACGGAGTTAGGGTCGTCAATCCTAATATTCTCCATTTAGATATGGTATAAAAATGGACATATACAAATTAAGTCAGACACATTTGTCAAAAAAATAAAATTAAATCAGACACTTGAATCATAAACTGAATAAAAAAACTTTATTAATTGAATCCAAAAAAATAATAAGGGGTTTATTGTGGAACCACCACATACTTCATTTAATGAATAAATCTAAAACATAGTTTTTTTGCTTATAATAGTGACTGAATGATGTATATTGGAATATGAAAAATCAACATTGAATACATTTATACATAGCGGACAATTTAGTAATAGTTACACATCTTTCAGACAAATTCATTACTCTAACAACTTTTTTGTTATTGTAAAATACTCTTATATTAAGGGAAGGAGGGAGTAATAATTTACACGATAGAAAAAATAATGCTGAAAAATATTTTTTAATCGTATCATAGTATATAAAAAGTTACAATTTTTTCGATTTAAAAAAAAAGCTACAGTTTTTTAGTTTTTTTTTTCTTGCTGATTTATTCTTCTTTTTCGATTCATTATTTTTTCCATAATTATAATTTTTTGAGTAAATTTTTTCCATAATTATTATTCGTTTTAGAATTTATTAGTATTCTTTTTGGTCAAACTATCACATATATTATTATTATTATTATTATTATTATTATTATTATTATTATAATGACTATATTTATATTTTCTTTTCCCAAAAATAAGTTCAATTGTAAATTTACTTTTAATACAGTTTTATATTAACTTTCATTGGAAAAAAACACTTTTATATTAACTTAGTTTACACAAAAAAGTTAAACTTATTTTCATGTATTTTCTTTTATATATAATGTAGATTACTATCAAACAATAAATCACACTTCCCCTAAAAAAACCAAAAATTACACTTATGTTATTGGGTTCGTTCAAGGTGTCATCTAATCGCAAGTATAAACATTGAGGTCTTGAGATCCATTTAAGCTTGCATCCTTGGCTTTTTTATTTATTTTTAATTTCAATTAGTTCTCTTATTTTATTATTTAATTTTTGCTGTGAAATGGTCTCTTATTTTACAAAAGTTATTCCAATATAGATCATTTTCTTGTTTTGAAAAGATCCTTTATTTTACAAAATTTATACCAATGTTGCAATTTTTTTAGCGTAATTTATACTAAATTCCTTTAACAATTGTTTTATATGGAATTTGAACTTTGTTTATTTACTCATGGACTAAATAACTCCGCATCTAATATATATTTTTTAATAAGTTTAATATATATTAAATAGACATTTTCTTTGACCCAACATAAAATAAAATTATTTAAAACAACTTTGTTTTGACGTGCACTATAATATAATATAGTTTCAAAATTTAATATTTATTTTTTAATTAATATTTCAATTAGTTATATTTTATAGTATTTGGTTTGACATGTAAAAATGTATAAAATTTAATTATGTATAAATTTAAATAAATTATATAATTAAAAAATGAGATAAGGACTATGAGACTAACTTTATACATGCATTTTACCATATTTCAATATGTAGACATATGTTCTATTATTTTGCCTTTCCTCATCTCTCTCTCATTCTCCCAATAAGGTTTTTCTTCTCCATCCCATTTTTACCCCTTTCCACCTTTCTCCTCACTAGATCAACATTCTTTGCAATATGTTTGAAAAAAAGATAGAAACCCTAGTGGATTTATGGCACCCATGCTCTCAGAGAGCATGGATAGAATTTGTACTTCAAGTAATGTCCATTTCTCGATTTTCTGCCGAAGTGTTTGATGTGGTGACAATTTGTCTAGTATCTATCTTGATTCTTCTTGGATTGGTATGCATTGCTGCCTCATTCTACTATCACTATCGTATTCATAAAAAAGGTTTTGATCATCTCAATTATTTTAGCGGTCCTTGGATTATTAGAATTGCTTTCATCCTATTTGTAATTTGGTGGAGTCTGGGTGAGATTATTCAATTAACTTTGTTAAGACGTTTCCTTCACTTAAAATGGAGCGAAACGGTTTGCAAATGTTACATCATATTGAACATGGGATTTGTAGAACCTTGCCTTTTCCTCATAATTGTGTTTCTCCTCCGTGCACCTTTGCAGAGATTGGAGATCAGAATTATGAGCAAAAAATGGAATATGAGAACATTTGGTTATATTATTCTTTACTGCCTTCCAATGTTTATTATTCAGGTTTTTGTTGTTTTTTTTTTTTTAAACAAAGGGAGGGAGGCCTAGCAAGGAGCCAGGACAACCCAAAATATATTACCAAAGAAAAAGAGGAACAACAAAACAAAGAGGAGGGGGGCC
>Ga0228711_1006894_pt1 | contig 16701 bp, 7 predicted proteins | sample MedpolnodulmetaG_2_FD_177996 | JGI IMG/M metagenome (GOLD analysis project Ga0228711, IMG submission 177996) | Root nodule microbial communities from Medicago polymorpha collected in Santa Monica, California, United States - brown nodules | ecosystem: Host-associated > Plants > Roots > Nodule...
CTAACGTTTAAACTAGTATTGATATATAGACATATGAGTTTTTTTTTTTGGGTACAAGGAAATTATAATCTAACTGTTGTAAAAGAAAATGACGTTTATACTATTTTTATTTTTTCTTAGATCTTTCTAGGGTAGAAAAATAATGGATTTTGTGAATTTTTTAGAGAAAAACCATGATTGAAAAAACAGCAAGACATGGTTTAAAAATATCTGCAAAAAATAAAAAGTGATGAAACAAAAAACAATAAAGAAAAAAAAGAATAAAATATGTCTAAACAATTGAAATCCGACAACGATAGATTTTATTAGATTTTTTGATTTAAAACATAAAGACACATTAATTGAATGTAGGATGAGTATGTAAATAACAAAAATATATTCAAAATATGTAAAGAGTTAGGATCCGTTGACACCAAATATCAACTGTTCATTGTTTTTAATCAAAGATTAATAATAACCTTTTAAATTGATTCACCCGTATCTTTACTTTTGAATAGCATGCTATCAGTTTGAGTCAAGATCCGTTGACACCAAATATCAACCGTTGATTGTTTTTAATCAAATGCTAATAATAACCTTTTAAATTGATTCACCCGTATCTTTACTTTTGAATAGCATGCTATCAGTTTAAAGTTTTAAAAAAAAAATCAATTTGTTTCATAACAAAAAAAACTCAATTTGATCGCCACTGCCACCGTAATGATAGTCATTGTCCTCCTTGAAAACTTGTTCTCCTCCATTTCACATATGCATTGAAACCGATGCAAACTATATGCCTAAATTGAGTTTTTGTAATTGAGATCGGTGAGAATAAACATGATATCATAGCAACTGCATTGAATTTATGAAAAAATGGTTTGAATAGATCACATCGGAATCCCTTTAAATTAAATTCAGAAAGATCACAACCTTTGGGTATGAAATATGAATAAGGAGATCATGAATCATGAATTGTGAATCGTGACTTCTGGAGATGGGCATTGGTGATAGGGAGAAGAAACATGAACCCTTATGGGAAAAGGAGTATGCAATCCTATAAGTCTAGAGAGGAAAAGATCATGTTATTACTTTAACAAATAAATTCACACCATTTGATTAAAATCAATCAACGAATGAGATTTGGTGTCAACGAATCCGTTGACATCTGGTGTCAATGGATCTTGACTCATATGTAAAATATATTATATGTTTGACTTTAATTAATGTTGTTCATATTGTTTATTTTAATTGGTCCACATAAGCAGTGAGTAATTACCCACAAATTTAGAAAGGGTAATCTTGAAAAAACCATGAATTTAGGGATATTAAAATAAACTTTCACTAATATTAACTCAATCTTACTAGAATCCCGCAATTGTAAATGGTTGAATTGCATGGATATTAAAATAAACTTTCACTGATTCATCACGGGGTTATGCTCTACTTTCTTAAATTCGTACATATATAAGACAAATTATAAAATAATAATTTTTAGTTTGGTACAATAAACTAATAATTTTATAAGAAAGAACTATGTATTTCACATTATTTATATTGTACATTATATAAAATTATTAAAGTATTTCTTGGAGAATTATCATGCATATTAGTAAGTTGACATCTTAAAAAAGTAATATTGAGAAAATTAAGAAACTTACAGAGTTCAAACTTTCAGCGCTACCCTTTCGGAATACTAGTAAAGATATCCATGCTCTCTCAATTGTGTGCAGTTTTCTACCACATGTTTCACTCCCACTTCTGTGACATTATCTTCTTTACTACAATTCTTTGAGATCACATACAGTGTTTTATCATTAACCTTTGTAATTGACAAGTTCAACACCTCCAAGTTGGGAACTACAAAGTTCATTTCAAGTAGCTTCACTTTTTTGCAATAGGCTAAGTTCAAATGCCTAATCTTACAACATATCCTTAGAACTTGACAAATACCTTCGGATAAGAGATTGCAACAATTCAAATCAAGCAGCTGCAAATTGTGGAAATTGGAAGCAAACATTATGATGCCTTCATCGCTTAACCATTGATTTTTTTCCCAAATAGAGAGACTTTAATTGAGGGTATACCCCAAACTCCACCAATGAATCAGAATTCTCTGCACTCATACTCTTCCCTATTCCTTCCATTTTGATCTCACTAAGTAAAGGACACAGTTCCTAGTGAGTGCATACAAAGCTAATTTTGTGAGCTTAAGACAACAACTAAGGTTTATGGACATCATATCACTAAGAAACGAAGACAATTGGACAACATGTTGATCATTCAGAAACGGAAGTTCAAGATCCAAATGTTGGATATCTTGACAATTAGATAACAAACAAGATATTCCAGCATAACTATGGGGGCAAAACAATGTTGGAGGGTAAACCTTGTCAAAGGAAGACCTTCGTTTCCAATAGAGTAGAACAAGTTATCTGAGATATTCATAAACTGCAAATCAAGACAAGTTAAGCCCTTCAAACTCACCATAGAGTCAATAAAATGTGAAATAAGAACAAACATTTTGTCTTTCATATTGGGAGGGGAAAATGAAAAAGACCTTAAATTCTGGTGTATCACAAAGAGCAGAAGTAATTCCAAAGATTGTCATTCCACTAAATGGATCACAACCAAACATGATGACATCTTCAAGAAGCTTAGAATTGTTGAATAATTGGGAAAGGGATTGGTTGTTTATAGGAGGAATCCCAGAAAGATTAACCTTGCGGAGTTTGAAAAGTGCAAGTGATAGAGCCTTGACCCCATCGTGATAGCTATCATAATATTTATTTTGGTAACCAATGGGGTAAATGTAGCAACATTGGGGAGTAACTGAGGTCAAGTTCTTCGAGTAAAGGGAAACATTCTGCGATAAGGAACAAGTCACTACTTTTGAAATTAGTGATGTGGGAACAAGTGAGAGAGGTCAAAGTTGTAATCTTTTGGGAGAAAGCTCGTAACCCAATTGCAGGAACAGTGGGTTGGTTGGAGAGATAAAGTGGTGTGATGTTCAATGACGGGAAACGAGATATTTTACGGAGAAGAGCGTCAAGGTCACCATGGAAGCGTGTGAGATTGAGGGAATTAAGGTTTGTGAATCTTCTAAAGAGGCGACAAAGGAAAGGGCGTGTTATATTGCGGATAGTGAGTGAGAATCGAATCAGGTTGGTAAGGGAGAGGAGTTGCTTGGAGACGAGGGTTAGAGAATTCAAGTAGTGACGGATGTTGAGGTTGTTGATGTCATCATCATTGAAGATATTTTGCATGTAATATGAGCGAATTCCGATTTTAATTCCTTAAAAAAAAAGTTTAGATTCTGTCCTTATAAGTTGAGATTCTTCCACTTTTGGTTCTTCATTTAACTTTGTCAGCATAATTTGTCTACGTGGCACGATGACTGTATATATTTTTTACTTTTATAATTAAATTCATTTCCACGTGTTTTTTCTATGATTTTATTTATTAAAAAAAACATTATTAAATTAGAAAAATAAAATTGACAGAAAACAAAAATAGAAAAATAAATAAAAAACATAAAACAACATCCGTCTTCTTCTTTTTAACGGGAAAGCAACCCTTGTTCATCTCCCTCTTCATCTCTTTCTTTGTTTCATATGTTCTTGTTCCAACTCAACCCATTTCAAAACCCCCTCTTTCATATTCTTCTTCAATATAAAACCCCAAATCAAATTGAAACTCTCCAATCAATTGAAACACCAATTTATTGAAATCCTTGAAACATATTAGAGTATACCTCTAAAACCCTTGATTAGTATTACTTCTTGTAAATTGGCAGTTTTATTTTATTTTGTTTTGTTAATGTTTTTTCTAATGAATATATCCATGATATTTACCATTCTTGTTAGTGTTTTTTTTCTTCTGTTATAAATTGGAAGTTTTATTGAAATATCTACATGTTATGATGTTTGTAAAGTTATTGTCTTGATTTTGTTTGTTTTTGATAAGTTCTATTCTAATTTATATGTAAGATCTTTCATATGTGTCATTCCTGCCTCTTTTTAAATCATATAAGAATTTAACGATGATTTTAATACTCTTAGTTAAGACGCCAAAAGCAAGAATATTGGTGCCAGATCATATTCATGATGAATATTTTAGAACCAGAATGTTTGTAATCTTTCATTGATGATATGTATATAGTTTTAGTTTCATTTGTTTTTACCGCTTGGAACTTGGAAGTAATGTTAAAATGGCATCCCTGCACACAACTAGAAATACCTTAATATGGCTTTTTGTATGCTTAAATGTATTTATTTTTGGATTGGTTTGTTTGACACTAATAGTCTAAACATACTATTGTCATTCATGATACAGTTTAAATGTTAAAAAAGCAGATAAATTAGCTGGAGAACACTACAGGGGAGGAAGATGACATACATCATTGGAGTAGATATGCAGAAGAGATTAGAGACTCATCCCAGAACTATTGTCGAGTTTTGTTTAGGATATGATTATTTTGGTTTTTGGCTCTTTTGTGTTAGAAAAAAAGATCTTCTAATCCGGATATTATGAGCTTATTCTTGTCTTGCTGAAGCTTAATTATTGTCGTCACTTTGGTTGCCTCTAATAAGGATGTGCATGTTTAACATGAGAATTACTTTATGCAGCTTAATTATTTATGTCCATAATTTTAATATTTCTTACATGTAAGTCACCTTTCTATGACTATTTTTATCTGTTAATGAATGTTACTTGCCAATTCATAGAAAAATAGCTTGAGTTATGCTAGATGAAATACATTTGAGTTTTGTGTTAATTATGATTTTCTCATGCATGTGCATGACTGAGCTAGAAATAACTTGAGGTGTCATTCAACAAGCTAGTCCTGCTAGATGAAATACATTTGAGGTTACATTACAACCTGAAAATCCAACAAACAAATATAACCTTTTCGTTATGGAAATGAGATAGAAGAAGAGGATATATTTGTAAAAAATTCTCGAGATGTATCCATGGAAACTATAAAAGTTTAGCCAATACGGTTGTTGAATAATAGATAAACTAATAATACCTGGATTTCTAGCTAATACAACAATTTTGTACAAATTATTGAGCTTTACGATGACATGGTTACATCATATATATGCTCGAATCCTAAGTGAATGTCCTACAAAACTGAAATTAGTTATAGTGATCTCGAGATTAGTGCATGAATGAATATTACTCGATGGCAGGCTACAACTACAAGTTGTCAAGCTACAAGTTGTTTTCCAACTCATCTGAAAAATACAATTTCTCAATGGTAGCCTGTTTTAAAAGAATAAGAAGCTTCAGGTCAATAATCAGAAAGTAATTTAACTATTGGTTCATTGGCTCAATGGTAGCCTGTTTCATTGGCTCACTCACAATGAAACATGGCTCTCTAAAGCATCTGTTCTTAATGAACTGGGAAATCACTATTGCAAGCTAATGGTGGCAGCATCTGTTGCATGACTCACTCACAATGAAACATGGCTCTCATGCATGTTACGCCACGAGATTTTGGGATGATTCGAGAAGTCATACAGAAATGATGTTCAGAGAACTCAATTTTTCTTGCTGGAGATATTAATATTCCGAGTCCATACCATGTGTTATACGACAGGAAATTTCCGAAACCATATCAGAAACCAATTTACTTGAAAAGAATCCTTTCTAAGTGTTTAGCTGTTTATTTATAGAAAAACTAAGATCAGGGATCTTCTAAAAATGTTGATGTATATAGGAAGATTTCAATTTGTGTGAAAAATAGTTAAATAAAAGAATCTGTTATTTCAAAACCAATTCGATATTTCTTTGCTTATAAATGAATTTCGAAGAGTTTATTCATACTGACTTCCAGAACACTAATGGAAGATGGATAGAATTATTACATTGGTTTCATTAAGGCAAATGATATTGATGGAATAAATAAGTAAAGCATGTCAGATATATAAAATCAAACAATTAGCAAAATAAAAACAACAAATAGATGAAGAGCAATAGTTATTTGAGAACCATATAATTGGAAGACAACAAACTTAAATTTGTAATTTTTTTTTTATATTTTATAATTCAAGCTAAACTTCGCAAATACCATCTTTAATGTTATTCATTCGAAGTTATGAAATATCCTTTTTAGATTTCTAACGTGCCATCGAATTTCGTCAAGTAATTTAGCTTTCTTTGCATGGGACTTGACTTTATAACATCTTCAATAATTTCTAGTATCTACTATAGCTCAAAATTCAGCATCATGAAACTTACAAGACTTTCAAATATGGATACGCTTCTCATTCCGATACATCTTCAACTGTCAAAAGATAATTGAAGATTTTAGCTTATCATTTTTATATCTATTCCCTCAAATGCATTGCATTTATATCCATTGAGAAGGAAAGCATCTAGAGCATCTGCTAATTTTAACACATATCCGCACATGTATGTAAAGCCTAGATCAATTGATATTTTTTACACTTTATGCCTACATGGTAACCTAAGATCAGTTGTAGGCCTTGATGTACTCTAACTTGATGCCCACTTGGAACGTTTGGAAAATTCCGCCAACAAATGGGATGCCTTATTATAAATTGGGAAAATGCCTGTTATACATTATAAGCATTGTAAGTGGAAAATGCCTTACATACGTCCCCTTGTATTATCTTCTTTGGTTTCACCAAAATATCAAAATGTTTGCTTCAATTTTCCCCAATTGATATGCCCATACCTTTGATGCCATAGCCAGTTTTCACTCTTAGTTTCTGATAGCAAGCATTGATCTTCAATCACACTGATATTGATTTTGAAAGTTCTTTGCTTTGACAGAGGAGCTTTCAGAATCAATCTATTCTTACTATCAAAAACCTTCATAGCTTGTCCTTCCATCTTCATAGTGTATCCCTTTTGCAGTAGTTGACCATTACTGATGAGATTGCTCCTCATGTTTGGTACATACAGTACATCATTGATGCAAGCTTTCTTTCAATCCTTCCTATGAATCATTACTTTCCCAATTCCAGCTGCACAGACTATACTATTGTCTGCAAATCTTAATTTTCTATTAACTGAATCAACTAATTCAGAGAACTAAGATTTCTTGTCTGTCATATGATTTGAACACCCAGTGTCCAAGTACCATTCATCACTTCTTTCTTCTTCCGCCTTGACTGTTGCTATCAAGATGCATAATGTCCCCACTTCTGACAGTTATAGCATTGAATATCTTTCTTCTTCTTTTGATCATGCTTTGCATCTTCTTTCTTACTACTTTCTTGATTCTTGGTAGAACCTTCACCATCTTTGTTAGAATAATCAATCCAGGGCTTCTTCCCTTTCTTGAACTTTCCTTTCTTCACATACTGAGCCTGCAATGCTTGATCAGAAGATACACTTTTACCTCTTTCTTTGTTCCTATCAATCAACCTCAACTCATATGCTTCAAGATTTGCGTGCAGTTCTTCTATCTTCATAGAATCTAAATCCTTAGATTCCTCTAAAGCCACCACAATGTGATTAAATCTTGATGTTAAGATTCTGAGAACCTTTTCAACCTTCATTACATCAGTGACATTTTCACCATTCCTTGTCATCTGATTTGTAAGATTGATCACCTTATCAATGTATTGACTAATTGGTTCTTCTTCTTCCATTGTCAATACTTCATATTGTCTTCCCAAAGCTTGAAGCCTCACCTTCTTCAACTTACCATCCCCAGAATACAATTTCTCCAATGCATCCCATGTTCCCTTCGCACTTTCATAATGCATGATCTTCTCAAAGATCTCATTACTTACACTCTGATGCATCAAGAACATATCTTTCCCATCTTTCTTCTTCATATCTTTATGTGCTGCTTGTTGTACATCAGTTGCATTCACTGCTAGTGTTGGTATGTCTTCATTCACAACTTCAAGTACATCCTAGAACCTGAAGATCACCTTCATCTTTACAATCCATTGATCAAAGTTCTTGCCTTCAAAAACTGGTAGATGCGCATGAATATTGTTGCTATGAGTTGTCATTCTAATAGAAACCATTGAGACACAACATTGTAAAGAGATAACAAAGCTAAATTAAGTGAAGCCATTGTAATAGCAACCATGAAGGAGTTAGATTCAATTGAAGTTGACATAAATAAAAAAATAAGTAAAATGAATGATGCATTCGATTCACAGATTTCTCACTAATACAAAATTTTTATAATCATTAAAAGCATAATTTTATAATCTTGGGTACAAAAACACAGGAAAACAACAACCGCAGTTCTAGTTAGTACAACCACATCAAGTACAAGAAGAGATTAACTTTCAAGGTATGGCAATATCACAAAAGATTGTTGGTTGATTCAGAAAACCATACGAAAATTATGTTCAGAAAACTCAAATTTCTCTTGGAACAGATATAAAATTCCAAGTCCATACCATGAGTGCCATATGTCAACCATGAGTACGCTCTGGTGGCTCGTAACTGCATTTTCAAAATAATGTGCTTCAGTTGCACACCTGCCACAACATTTAACAGAAATAATAAACCATGATAAATGATAAGTTTGAAAAGAACAGTGAAATACGTCAAAAATGAATACAAGATAAAGGTAAAAGCTTTCAACTCTCAATCTCAAATTTGAGAAAGCGTGTTTTGATGTGTGCAGAGCCTATATACATTTCACACAGTTGGTCGTCTCTAGCTAACGTTATAGGGTCCAATGCCACGATTTTACCTTTTCTTGACAGTCTAGATAAATATGAACTTGACTCTCATTCTGGAAAAAGGAAAATAGAGATAAATAAGATTGAAAAAAATCGAAAAGAACATAAACAAGACATGATTCAAAGCAACACTTGTCACACCAAATTGATCAGTTTATGCATTTCCAACGTTCATATTAATTCAGTTAGTCACACACTATGCAAAAAACATATGGTGCCCTATTTTTTCTATCCAAAGGCCATAATTAGTTTACAAATTAAAACGAATGCATTTTAGTATAATTCTAAAATAAATCCACAGAAAAAATAGAAAACAAATCCACCTTGCAGGGTATAAGAATCTTTTGGGACATGGTTTCCTTCCTTCCTTTATGGAGTCTTCAATCCAGCGGTGGTTGGGGGCAATGTCATTTTCTTTCGTTCAAACTTCCAACGCGCCTAAACAGTGAACCATAAACAGAACGGGGACACAGAACGCAACTAAACAAAAGTCATCAGATATATATATATATGAGAAATCTACGATTTGTTAAAAAGATAAAGCTTACGGAAACAAAAATTCATTTGTCACATTGTGTGGATGTGTAACTAAAACAATCCAATAAGCATCTATACATTTGAGGAACATCTAATAAAACCTACCTATCAAGAGAGAAGAATCAAGTCACTTAAATACCCCCTTGATCATACTCAATGTAGAACTTCTTTTTCACCGTAGATATATAACTTTGGCACCCATAGTACCCAATCTCTATCATAGCAGTGCCTCTAAGAGCGTACGTCTCAGTAGCTGAGTAACTAAACCCTGGACCCAAAAAGATCATTTGGAGAACCCTATGTTAAAAGCTGGTTATCACAGGGGTAAACCCTTGTACTAAAATACTTCACTGAGCTTCCCATACTACTCGAATTTGAAATGTAGCACCTAGTTCCTATCATAACTCCACCCCTAAGAGCTGACATCTCAACAACTGCACTCTATAACGCTTAGCTCAACCTTAAATAGTTTCCTAACAAATTCTATCATAATCATTTTCTTTTTTTCTTCTCTTCCACATTTTTTCTTTTTCAATTTTCTTATGATTTTATTTTTACTCATTCATGCAATTCTTTTCTAACAAAATAACTAAATTCTAGTATGTAAGTACAACTCATACTCTAAAAAGATGCAGTGGCGCAGGTTCAAACATACAACTCCGCACTTCATGGCATTTTTGAAGAAAAAAATTGATGTCCATTATATGGATAGGGTGGGAAAAGTAATAGCCCAATTATTATTTTTTTGAAAAAACCAAAAAAAATAATTTGTAAATAATAAATATATATAAATGAATGTCGAATAAAAAAAATAACTGCTAAGCATGAGGGTGTTGAAGAAATAAAAGCGTACCTCAATTATAGGAAACACAAGCATAAAATTTGCCCTAAACCACCATTTTCATCTTTCTCTTTTCATTTTTTATTACCACCGTCTGTCACTGACAAAAATGAGGTTTCCAAAGTTTCTCCGAAAAACCCTAACTCATCGCCGGCGCCGGCGGAACTCACAACAAATGGTTGACGAACAAACATATACATATTTACCTGATGAGTGTTGGGAATGGATCTTCGGATTCCTCATCAACAAGGATGACGAAAACTTGAGTTCTCTCTCCCTAGTCTCCAAGCAATTCCTCTCCATCACCAATCGTCTTCGATTTTCACTCACTCTCAAAGAGGAAGCACGCCCTTTCCTTCCTCTTCTCTTCAAAAGGTTCACCAACCTCACATCCATCGACCTCTCACTCATACGCAACCATGATTACCTCGACGATCTTCTCTGTGAAATCTCAAATTTCCCATTGAAACTCACATCGCTTAAACTCCCACATCGATGCCGTTTTCCCGCAAATGGGCTGCAAGCTTTCTCCCAAAATATTACAACTTTGACTTCTCTCACTTGTTACGGTACTTTTTTCTGTAACAAGGATCTGTCACCCATTGTTGATTGTTTCCCTTTGCTCAAACAATTCAACCTCCATCACCCTTTGGTCATCAATAAGCCTAACTTCATTAATTCAATTCATTGTATGTTATCCAAGTGTCCATGTATACAACATTTGGAACTTCGCAGTACTTCTTTTCTAACCGATCAACTTGTTGTTGAGATGTGTTTGTTTTTTGGAAAGTTGGTGTCTATAAACCTTAGTGGTTGTCTTCATCTCACAGAAACAACATTGTTTTCACTTGTTAGAAACTGTCCTTCAATTAGTGAGATTAAAATGGAAGGCACATCTATTGGGAAAAATAATTTAGAACATTCTGGTGTATACCCTCAATTAAAGTCTCTCTATTTGGGTAGCAATTCATGGTTAAGTGATGAAATCATCATAATGTATGCTTCCATTTTCCCCAATTTACAGCTACTTGACTTGAAGGTTTGCCGTGAAATATCTGAAGGTATTTGTGAAGTTTTAAGGAAATGTTGTAAGCTTAAACATTTGAACTTAGCTTTCTGTTCAAACATGAAACTACATGGAATGAACTTTGCAGTTCACGAGCTGGAGGTGTTGAACTTGTCAAATACAAGCGTTGATGATGAAACTCTTTATGCGATCTCAAAGAGTTTTTGTGGGCTTTTGCAATTACAACTTGATCATTGTAAAAGTGTCACAGAGAAGGGAGTGAAACATGTGATAGAAAATTGCACACAACTGAGAGAGATAAATTTGGCCGGGTTACATTTAAGTGACAGAAATAAGAAACTCTTCTCGCGTCATGGATGCCATCTTTGCAAGTATTTTGAAATTTCTATGCTGAAGTTTGAACACAGTAAGTTCTTTTTGTTTCAACATTTACTTCTGTAAGAAATTTCCTTTTTAAAATGTCATCTTACAAATGTGCATTATAATTCCCTAAGTAATAGTGTAACATAATTATATAATGTACAATGGCAGCGCCATAAGTTGCAATTCAGCTGTCAAACTTAATTTATATAGTGATTCAACTTCAAAGCTACTATGAAGTAAATAAGGAATATAGTTTATTAATTGATTAATGATATGTGTTTAAAGTATGATAACTTATGTATGGCTATGAAATATTTTTCTCTCAAAAAAAAAACTTATGTATGGCTATGAGAAAAATCATCTTATAGTCCATTCGGTGATCTGCATAACTTATTTTAGTGTGAATTCAATGAATTTCTTTAATTGCTTCTGCATGTCTGCTCTGAGTGTTCTGTTTTAACTTTCGGACAATTGCTTCAACAATTGAATTAAGAAAATAAGAAATAATAAGAGTGAAGGAAAATGCCTAGGCATTCTAATGGAGTGATTGCATATGAGCTGCTATACACTGATATGTGCCACTATTTCTATTTTATTTTATTTTTGTTTCATGATTTGTGAATGTGGAAATGAGACGATTATTGGGGTTTGAAAAGATAATAATCTTCATTGAGACTATTGGATTTGGCTTTATTTTGATGTTATAATTTAAGAATGAAAGATGTATTAGTTCATGCATGAGTGAATTGTGGACAGAAACTATTCAAGATTAGTATTACATATAGACACCTTAGATTAATAAGTTTATTAGTTATTATTATTATTTGAACTAGTCATGAGCTTGTTACCATCTGTTATGTTGGGTTATACATATATATAATCAGAAATTCCTTTTACTGCTATTACATTAATAGTTAGTGTAGTTGTGATCAATTTGAAAAGTAAGTAATGACAGTGTGAAAACTGGTTCTTGCAATCCTTGAGAAGTACTGAAATCATTGAAACATATTAGTCTATTCCTCTGAAATCCTTGAGTAGTACTAATTTTTGTAAATTGACAGTTTTATTAAATTTTGTTTTGTTAATGTTTTCTGATGAATATGTCTATGATATGTACCATTCCTGGTAGTGTTTTTCTTCTGATAAATTGGCAGTTTTACTGAAATCTTTACATGTTAGTTAAGTTATTGTCTTGATTTTGTTTCTTTGTGAAAAATACTATTCTGATTTATATGTATGATCTTTCGGATGTGTCATTCATGCCTCTTTTTAAATGAGATAAGAATCTAATGATGATGTTAATACTCTTAGTTAAGACACAAAAAGCAAGAATGCTTGATGTCAGATCATATTCATGATGAATATTTTAGAGCCCGAATGTTTGTAATCTTTCGTTGAATATTCATGATATGTATATAGTTTTGTTTATTGATTGTACCGCTTCAAACTTGGAGGTAATGCTAAAATGACATCCCTGCACACTACTAGAAAGTACGATAATATGCCATTTGTATGTTCATTGGTCATCTACATGCTTAAATGCATCTATTTTTGGATTTGTGTGTTTGATACTAAATTAATAGTATAAACATAAGTTTGTCATTTATGATGCAGTTTAAGATGTTAAAAAGCTGAGAAGAAAGCTGGGGAGCTCTACAGGGGAGTAAGGAGGCATACGCTGTTGGAGTATATATCCAGAAGAGATTAGAGACTCATCAAAGAACTGTTGTCGTTTTTTGTTTTAAATGTGAAACTATCAAAGTCAGTATTACTTAGATTTTTGTCGAGTTAGGAAAAAAGATCTTCTACCTTATAGACTGTATTTCGGAAGAAAGAAGTTTTATTTGTTTAAAGAAATTGCCTTAGACTTGCATTAAACAATGCAAAAATTGCCTCAGTCTTGCATTGAAATAGTTTGTCAGTCTTCTATGACCGATATTGATTTATTGTGTTTTCTTCTTTGACATATGAACATGTGGTATTACTTTAGTGATAAGCCAATGCTTTTTACTGTAATAGTTTCCCTTTGAAATAATTGAAAGGGCTTCAGAAAGAGAGAGAATTAAAGCTTTATACTTGTTGTCGTCAGTGTTGTTGATTCAATGTTTCTAATATGGGTATGCATATTTTATTTTGAGAATTACTTTATGCAGCTTAATTATTTTTCCATAATTTCTATAATTATTTGTTATGTCAGATTTTTTTCCAGGAAAAAATACTGTCTACTTTGGAAGAAAAAAAACAATTTGTTTATAGGATTCTTTAATGAGGTGTCTACATTGAAAGGTAAAAAACTTCCTAATTACTTGTGACTAAGAGACACTCTACTACAGCTCATTAAATAGAAAATAGCTTCAGAGTGACAAGCTAGATGAAACCAAAGAAGAAAAATGTTTTTGGAAAAGACACAACATAGTTGGTTGAATAGGCAAATAGTTGTGGTGATGGAAATTATAGCTTGTTTCAAAATGAAGTTTGCATTAGTTAATTTCCAGAAATGAAAATGTCATAATTTATCAAATTGAGATGACAAAACTTAGAGATATGTGCACTAATAAATTTTCAGTACATGGTTCCCTCTATATGCTCATAGTTGTATTAGTGAGAGAGGTATTGAGAAGCAAAAGAGGAAAATCGATAATCCTATAGGAATAGAAAACAATGGTTGATGATGAAACATTCTATGTGATCTCAAAGAATTTTTGTGGACTTTTGAAACTATTATTGAAACTTTAAGATAATGTCACAGAGAAGAGAGTGAAACATGTGTGGAACTGTTCCCTACTGTTGTGATTCTGAGGTTTTGGTTTTGCGTCGAGTCAGCACTCTTGGTGAGTACATGTGTTTCTTTTGGTCGTGTATGTGGCTGATGTTAGTTTCTATTAGTTTTGGGGTCATGTGCTGCTTCTGTCCTACTTTTTCTGATTTTTCCAATCATATTTGCATTTGCACTTTTGTTTGTTCTTGAATAGAACTGTGACGGATGGTTCATGACTTAATCTGAACCGAGCTGAACTGGTTCAGTTTATGAACTATAAATCAAAGTTCGGTTTTTCTGATTTGATTTTTGCTCAAATGTCACGCAAGTGCATCTAACCAGCTAATGTAACTTTGACATTAGTTTTACGGCTAGTGCTATGATGCACAAGTGAAATAAATGCTGTATCATTCACAAATTGTTTCCACCATTCGAACAATAAGACTCGGAATTTTTGATCCATTGGTTGGGATGTTACTCAGCTAGATATAAAACTTTGTTTCCATCATAGAATTTTTCCTTGTGAAGAAGTAACCAAACAATGTCTTGTGAATGTTATTAGCCCCTTCTTCTTTTCATACAGCATTCAACAGTGAGTTAGTTTCTATCAACATTAATTAAAACTTAACCAGCAGCTACTATAAGTGAGTTGTTATTTGCAATCTCGACCGGTTAACTTAAGCAGAGACTCAACTTTCGAATCGATTAATTTCCAAGAAGTAGAAGCTTACTCAGCTTTTGCAAACTGAAAATCTCTTTTGGAATAGAACCCGAGAGAAATTGCATATAGTTCTAAAAAGTTCCAGAAAGCAAATTTCCCCACATGAAAACACTATGATGGGACCTTTCATTTCCCAACCTGTAAGGACTTGATAATTGATTCTTGTCAAGCTTAAGAGTTGCCTATATTGGACCATACAATCTAGATACATCTGCTACATAAGTTCCACATTCATATCAGCAACACAAAATTCACCAACTCATATTTAACTTGGAATTGATCTAAGAGTATTATTAATTTGCACAGTCAAAAAATCAAAAAATCTTCTTTAATTGTGAGGGGAATCTCAAACTTTTTTTTTCAGTGGGTAAACCAAAACTACCCTAAATGACTGAAGGGTAAACATCATTTAACCCTTTTAAAATGATTTAGTTTGTTTATATACAATTATCTATACTATATATAAAAAAAACAACCTCTTTCAGCACTTTTGGGTTGGATTTTTTTTCTTCAAAAATGCCCTCAATTTTCAATACAAATAACACATGTAACAAATAGATAAAAATAAATTTAAATATTAAAAAAATGTAACAAACATGATATAAATATATATATATATATATATATATATATGTCTGATTTTTTTTCCTTTATCCCAATTATACCTTTAAACAATTTTTTCTATAATAAAGATTGTTGTTAGTGTCATAAAAAAATAATTTAGATTTTTTTTTTGTTATATTGTTGATGTTATTGAAATAGATAATCATGTTTAATTTGATTTGTTATAACTAGAAAGTAACAAACATTTATATTTTTAGTTTTAATCAAAATCAATATTTCATAAAAAGAATATATAGTTGATAATTTTCAAATTTTAGCGCAGTAGAAAGAGCAGAAAGAAGGGCACGTGAGTGTCCGTCATATTTGATGAGTCATACACCCTAATACTCATGGAGAGTCTCGGAGCGATCAGGAAACTTATGAATCGGAGGAATCATCATCGATGATTATTTTCTTATGTTTCTGTATTCATATAGTTTATTATGTGTTTTGACATCACTATTAGCTAAGCCTTTCATATCATCATCATCTTCATCTTTCGGTTACCACATATATAAAAGTTCCTTTTCATTTTTTTCATTTCGGTTATCACATAACTGTTACCTTTCATTTTTATAGATTAGTAGCCCTTGCGGTTAGGATCGGTTTATTGATGCACGCCTACGTGTTTGGGTATTAAAGTTTGATCATTAAAATTACTAATTAAAATGATTAATTTATCACTAAAAACTTCAATTTTTAGTGTAATTTTGTCAGCATCCTTGTTTCTCTTATATTATATTACTTGAAATTATTTACTCTAACTTTTTTTTTGCAAAAATCGTTACACTAGATTATACCATTACTTTGATTTCTCACTTTGATTTTTGAAACAAGTTTACTATTTTCGATTTATTTATTTACTAATGTATGTATATCCAAATACAAATATATAAAATAATATAACAACACCCGCCTGACGCACGTGTCACGATCTAGTTCCAGGAAAGTGTAACCAATAAGGCAACAAGTAGAATGAATATGCTTTTAATTTATATATATATATATATATATATATATATATATATATATATATAATATTAAATCTCTCAACAAAAATAAAGCACTATTTATTTTATTTTTTCAATTCAGCCTAACAATCATTCTTTTTAATTTTGAATTAAACTAGTTTAAAACAAATGAAATTGCTTTACTTGCAGTGATCGAGTTGCAAAAGTGTGATTTACA
>Ga0228711_1006896_pt1 | contig 16697 bp, 13 predicted proteins | sample MedpolnodulmetaG_2_FD_177996 | JGI IMG/M metagenome (GOLD analysis project Ga0228711, IMG submission 177996) | Root nodule microbial communities from Medicago polymorpha collected in Santa Monica, California, United States - brown nodules | ecosystem: Host-associated > Plants > Roots > Nodule...
TGTAATGGAAAGAGAAGAGAAAGCTATTTATATGGACCAAAATCGTGCTCGTTCGCTTAAGCGTACACATGCACGCTTAAGCTACCTACAAGAAAATCTTCCACTGGCCGATGAGAAGCTGCCACGTGGGACCTTATCCTCTGAAGATGATGAACTTCGCTTAAGCGTACACAAAGCGTGCTTGTGAGCGAACTTTCCTTTGCTCTCGACGTTTTGTACGCTTAAGCGACCATATGCACGCTTAAGCGTACAACTGATTTCCATGAGCGTCCTGAAAGCGTCCTTGAAAGCGAACTGGTTGGCTGCTCACTGGTCCTTGCACGCTTAAGCGACCGTCTGCACGCTTAAGCGAACAGGCCTTGGTTCAGGAGCTTCTTTCTTGGTCCTTGTTTGTCATTTCCTGCATAAATTGGGTAGAATCAGGCATTTAAGCATAAATGGTATAAATACACTCAAATGGTAGCTTTTCCTTAGATAACTTGCAGAACAAGTCACTAAAATGCCTAAATTAACGCATAAAATATGTTACTTTTGAGCACTTATCAATCATTCAAGAATAAAACATAATATTGATGACCAGAGGAACTTAAAATTGGTGATGTCCATAAATCACTGTGTAAAATATCAAATGGCATTAAAGTAACATTTTTAGATGAATTAATAAGCAACTTAACATGTTTTCCAAACACACAAGAATTACAAATAGTCTTAGTACTCAATTGTTCACTACTAATAAACTTATTTTTATGAAGAGACTGCAAAATTTAAGAACTAGGATGACCAAGGCGTATGTGCTAGAGACTGGAAGCAAGACCAGCAAAGTGAGAGGAAGAGGTGACGGGATAGAGATCTCTGAGGCTATTACATCTCAAGAGAGAAATCCTCGTCTAAAAGTCAAATATCGAGAACCCAAATGGGTCAAATGACACAGAAACATTATTGTCAGTTGTGAGTTATCGCACAGAAATCAAATTTTTAATAATTTGTGGTGTGTGTAAAACATTGTTGAGGTTTAATGGTTTCTGTTTGTGAGATGTAGGTAAAGTTGTGTGACCAGACCCTTGAATTGAAATTCCTTGTCCACTACCAACAATCAGGTTCTGATTTAAATGACTCAAATTAGAATAAGACGAGAGATTACCTTGTGATGTTGCTGTATGGGATGAAGCTCCAGTGTCCATGTACCATGTGCTATCTGGAAGAGTGAGAGACATGGTATGCATAGCAGTTGTAATGTCAGTGGGTGCTACTGAAACCGTGGTAGTGTGAGCATGAGGGCGCTGACCTAGAATGTCTGGCTGCCTCGAAGGACCGGTGGGACGAGTCCACTGAGATGTAGGATAAGGGCAAGGAGGCACACCCCAAAGAGGTAGGGTCCAACACAAAGGAGACCAGGTGGATACTGTTGCTACAAGGGCTGAGAAGGCCAAGAGGAAGTTGCTATCGCGGGTCTAAAGGGGCCATCGGAGCGTGAACCACCACGCTATCCATGCCCTTCGGGGCGATTTTGATTGTTGCGGCCGGATCAGAGCATTTGTTCTGACGATGATTTGAGCGCTGTTGAGAGGAGTCATCAGAGTCCATTGGAGCTGCAGTGTGCAAGGCAGTATGAGAATTAGTGTTGTGCATTTTTGCCAAACCGGATTCCTCCAAGGTAAACATGGATCGCGCCTGAAAGAATGATGGCAGTGGATTGCTTTGGCGGATTAAGGTGGCAACCCCACGGTACAGCTCAGAAAGACCAGACACCAGTTGAAAGACTAGACGGTGACTGCTGACAGGTGCTCCAACGTTTTTCAACTGATCAGAGAGTTGCCTTAGACCCTGACAATAGGCAGAAACATTAGGAAAATCCTCCATGAGAGTGGATGAGAAATCTTGCTTAAGAGCAACTGCACGTGAGTTTTGATTATCCTCAAAGATGTCAGCCAAATGTTTCCAGGCAGCCATGGCAGTGGATCCTTTTTCCATAATGGTGGTAAGGAGATCAAAAGAGATGGTGGAATAGATCCATTGAAGAACCGTTGAATCGAGAATTGTCCACATTTCAAAACTAGCGTTAGTGGAAGCAGGTTTCTCTTTTCCAGGTTGAGGAATAATGTGATCGACAACCTTGTGGGCACGAGCATGAATCTCAAACAATTCAGCCCACATGGCATAGTGATCCTTCTCCATTTCTAGCACAAAGGGAATGCTATTTTTTATATTGGTCACGGCAAGGGCCGGATGAAAATCAGGTTTCGCCGAATTGGAGGTCGCGGCAGTGGTGGAAGACACGACGGCAGTGGGAGGCGCAAGAGACAGGCGTGGCACGAGAGATAGTTGCTAGTTGGTGCGGCTAAGGAAGACGCTTGAGCGGCAGTGGACGGCTCAAGGGAGTAGGAAGCAGTGACCTTGGTTGAAGAAAGTGGAGGCGGCTGTAAGGAAGAAAGAGGTAGGTTACTGGAAATTAGACTCGTGATACCATAAAGGAAATCAAGAGTATATATAGTTACAATAGGTAGAGTCAAACCTAGGTGAGTAATTACAAAATAATGGAGAATAATTACATAATAATAACCAACATAATGACTAACATAATTACATAAAGTCAAACATTCTATCAATTTATGCATTTTCAATATCATGTTCTAAAGAACACATGACGAAAGCATGTTAGTGAAAACAAGCAATATTAGAATCATCTTGATCAATTTACTTCAATGAAGTTTGTTATCATTCAAAACATAAGAAGGATTTTGTGTTTTTTCTCATCAATCTCCCTCTTTTTGATAATGAAAAACTTATTGAACTTAGGATCAAGTATTTAATTCTAATTTAAGAAATCCAGCAATTATGGAATAATTTTACTCCCCCTCAATTACTTTTTTAAATTTAGAGAATCTTAAATTTTAAAACTCCCCCTCAAATTGAGAATATATGTAATGTAATAATTGAAGGAAAAAATTGTGCAAAACCAACAATGTTTAAACTATAACTGTAATTCTCATTTTATGTTCAGATCAAATGTAAATTGAACTCATAAATTATATGATTGTTGACACCAACTTATGGCTTAAATCTAATTATACTGTTCAATTTAATGGGCAATCTAGGGATAGAAAGTTGTTGTGATTTGTAAAATTAACGTTCAATTAAACCTTTGAAAATTACAGATTCACCTACGGGATTAAGAAATTGTAATTTGAAAAGAGAGCTCTGAGTCAAGGGATTGACCTGAGCTATGTTGTTAATTTATCGTGAGACTAGGAGAATAATTGTAGAGACTATGTGCAATTTACCAAACAACGAGAATTAATTGATTTGAAAGACCTGATCACTCTACAATCCTTGTGGAGACAAATTTATTTTATTACTTCGATGTATTTTTAGTACGCTTGCTAAAAGTCTATCAAGTTTTTGGCGCCGCTGCCGGGGATTGTTGATTAATTTCGACAAAAGATTTTTTTTTTTTTAGATTTTTTTTTTTTTTATTTTTTAAAAAAAAAAAAAAAAAATGTGTGCTCTTTATGTCTTTTTTATTGTGCCTTGCTACTAAAAATTTTATTTGAGTTTTGTAGCAATGTGGGATAGAAGACTATTGATAGATACTGAAGAGATAATTATCCTTCAGTGTTAAAAAGCTAAGTCATCTCTCTGTATAAAAGATTTGGATATAAGGTTAAAGGTGAGATGTGGTTTTTGTGGTAAGAATCGTCATAGTGACTATTGATAGGAGCATTGAATGGACAAAGAAGGGAAACATGTAACAACCCGTTTTTAGCTAAGATTATTTTATTTATTTATTATATGTGTGTATATGTGTTTAATTGTCTTTGTGTGTATTTAATTTGCGATTATTGGAGCCTAGAACAAAATTTTGGTCATTTTGGAGTCTAGGGTTATTTTGGTCTTTTGGTAAGAAAGAGGTAAATTTGTAATTTTATTTGAGAATATTATTTTTGACGTTTTAGTGAGAATAATTATTTTTACTAAGTTAGAGGTAATTAGTGGTAATAATTTTTTAGAGGGTAAAAATTAGACGTTTTACTAAGTTAAGTGAGTAGTAACAATTATAAATAGTTGGTAAAAGAGAGTTAGGCCAAATATGAGGAATTTAACCTAGCCCAATTAAGTGGTGAACATATAAGCTTAACATGAATAGAAACTAGGTTAGAATTTATTTCATTTTTCTCATAACACTAAGGAGGCTAGAGATAGTGAAAGGGTTAAAAAGAAGAGCAAGAGGGGGTGATAAAAAGGGAGATTCCAAGAGGATTCAAGCTAGGAGCAAGGGGGAGTGAAGATTATCTTAAATTTGAGAAGAGGTAAGGGGTTAGACTTCACCATAATTAAGCTATAATTTTATCTTTATGCTTTTGAGTCATAATTGCTTTTGTGTGAATTATGACTTTTGTAATTTTTGATGATAAATTTTGTGCTCTTAATTTATGTGTAATTATGGACATGTTAAATTTCATGGAATTGATGTGTTTATGTGTTTAAGCTCATAGTTGTTGTTTGTGATAAATTGTTTTGGTGAGTTTTGTTCAATTAAGTGGAAATCATGAATTGGTGAGTGATTATTGTTGAAACATGTCTAAATTCACTTTATATATGACTATATATGTTTGTATGTTGTTGGGATTTGAATTGGTGTGGTTGTTTGTGAAGTTTGAATGAAAATGAGAAAAATATGAGTTTCTGGTGAAAAGTGAATTTGATGATGATTTTGATGTGAAATGAAGTTATGATTCCATGTTGGTATGTGTTTTGATTGCCTTTTGAAGTATGTTAACTGATAACAAAGTTTGAGGCACAAATTTGTGACAAAGTGGATCAAAATTGAAATTTTTAGGGGAAAATGGGATGGGTTCCTGAGATGGAAACCCAAAATCTTGTTTTTATGTGATTGGTATCTAACCCCCAGTGGTCATTTGGTTGACCACCGCATCATTTCTTTGAATGGCATAGGTGATTTGCAGGATTGAGGTGATTGTTTTCTTTTGTTGCTTGAGGACTAGCATGGATGCTTCCTCGTTTATTTTCCGCTTAGAGTCTAGATAGGCCCTGATGTAGGAGTGTCGGTCTTGAGTCTTTATTTTGATGCTTTTGAAAATTATTGTTATTTATCCCAAGATTTGATTTGTATCCTGAAGCTATATTTAAGAGATGTGATACATGGCATGTTAAGATTATTATTTTTGATTCTGATGATTATATTTTGGTGATGAGATTTTATGTATGTTGAATGTCTTCCGTTGCAAAAAATTTATGGAATCCATGTTTTGAAAATGTACACGTAGCATCAAAATCTCTTGAATTATCGAATTTATTGCATGATAATTTCTTTCGAAGGTTTAGAGTGTTACACAACAAGTGGTCAATATTGATTATAACTCTGAACTTGAAATTTTTTTAGATGAATTCTTAATGTCCAATCAAGTTTCATTTGATAGATTTGAACTTCAGTGTGTTGATCTTGTTGAGAAAGTACACCAGTCTGCGAAAAAGTTGGTCGAGATAGAGATCAAATGTCATGCCATTGTGATAGAAAAGGAAATTTTCAAAAACAAAAATAGTGGCATAGTAGAAAAATCACAAGTGAGGCGCGTAGATCGCTATGTGACATTTGAGACTCAACCATTGGAGATTAAAGAGATTTAGTTGTAGCAAGAGTTTTATTCTTCTCTATGGTGGGAGTGCTCTAGTTTCAAAAGTTTTAATGTGGGAGCATGGGATCATATGCTTCTTTGCATGAATTTCATGGAATTTCTACCAAACAAGAGGAAGAAATATGATGTATTCTTTTCTGTCAAATTTTCGGCCCTAACAGTGGTTAAAGCGTCAAGTTTAATGATGTAAAAGAAATCGCTTAATGGGAAGCAACCCATCCTTTTTCTAATGTTTGTTCATTTTGCAAGTATTTTTATTCAGTAAAAAAAAATCAAAATAAAACGAAGAAAGAAATAGAAAAGAAAGGATGGACAAAAAAAAGGAAAAAAAATCTAAGTCCATGTTAGTCTTTTTCAATAACTTGTCTTTGTCAAATGTCAGTCATGTCAGTTGTTAGTTTTATCTTTTTCAATAACTTGTATTACTTACTTGTTTATTATTAATGAACTTTCTTGTTTCTTGAAATTTTTCTAATTTGATTACAATTTTTTTATCAATGATAACATCAAAGTTCATAAGGAGATGGATGTTTGCATTGCAATTCAACAGAAATTGTTCTTGGAATGTTAGGTAACCACAACTTTCTGAAATCTAAACTTGTAAGGTTAAGCCAAATTTTATTTTCCAATTTTTACATATACAAGTGGTCCATGCAACTGCCGTTTCTAGAACTTTCAATTTTTCTTTATTTGTTGATTGGTCATATTTTGTACATACTCAGGCAAAGTGCTTGGTACCTGGAGCCTTTTTAAGCCTACCTAAATTTCAATGATTATGTTTATCTTGTGTAAAGCCAATTTGAGTCTTTAGGATTAGACCATTTGTTCGGTGACAAACTACATTACAAGCCTAGAAACCTTATGTAAATTGACCCAATTTTGTGTTGGAGTTAAGCTATGTAGGTTGTATGCTAAGTTTTAAGTTTGGGGTTGCCGTTAGAACTAGCAATGTTCAAGTTTGGGGTAGGGGTACTAGAGAACTCAAGAGATTTTAAAAAAAAAATCTCTTAAAAAAATGATAAATAAACACACAAAGAGTGTAGAAAAAAAATGGAAATAAGTTGAGACAATCATGTAAAAGCGTCTCATTTTCAAAAAAATAGTTCTCTAGTACTCTTGTGTTGATTTTGGAGTTAATTGGGTTAACGGTGTTTTCACTTTCCAACAATGTAGGCTATGTTCAACTCCATTTGTTTGTTTAAACCTACTTTCCCAAAAATAATCCCACCTTCACATAAGCCTAGTTATAACTTAAAAAGACCTTGAAGTGTGTACTTGATATTGACTTAGATTGACAATTTAGAAACTTTTCAAGCCTATGGTAATATGGCAGACCCTGCATGTCGATTGTGGAAAACCTTTTTCAAACATTTGCAAGAAGTTATGGACAAGGTTGTTGGTCAAGCAAACTGGCTCATCATAATGTCAGTTAGACGATGAAATTTGAGGTTATCATTGGTAGGGTAACTCTGTTATTTTACTGTCATTTTTCATTTAACAAGTTTGTTCCTTAAGGTCAAGTAATAGTTCAAATTTGGGATTGTGACGACAGTCTGTCATATCATATTTTTAGAGTATTTTTAATTAAGTTTTTAATTTATTTTTATTTATTTAGTATTTAATTTCGAGTCATTTTAAATAAAATGCCGTTCTAGAGTTATCGAATCAAATGATGAAATGATTAAAATTAATAGTCTATTATCATGATTATTGGTCATATGATCAAAGAAGAGGAAAAAAAAAGTTGACAAAAAGCAATGATTTTAAAATTCATATTAATTGATGGGCTTGTGTGGATCCAAGAGTAGGAAACATAACATGTAGCAATCAATTGAAAAGGAACGAGACAGAAGGAAAAAAAACAAAAAGGGTGATCACACACAGGAACAAAGCCTATCACATCTTGGAAGAAAAGAGGGGGCATGGATCCCAAGACGAGGAGAAGAGGCAGAAGACTCTAACGCATGCACAAAGGGACTAGACATATCAAATTCAAGAAATTATATGATCAAAACATATAATTTATTTTATTAATATTGCTTCATATTTTTATCATGAGTTGCTAAGTTTTCCTTTGATCAAGTTTTAGATGATTTTAATTTGAGTTGTTTGAACCATGTGATTGTATAAACTCTATATAATGCAATTACAATCTTAGTATAATTTGTGTTTAATGCTTTTATGCTCTGATCAAAAGTAAATTAAACTCATAGATTATACGACTGCTGACACCAGTTTATGACTTAGCTCTAATTATACTGTTCAACTTAATGGGCAATCTATGGATAGAAAGTTGTTAAGTTGTGATTTTTAAAATTAGTGTTCACTCAAACCTTTGAGAATTACAGATTTACCTAAGTTATTAGGGAAAAGTAATTTGAAAAGAGAGTTATGAGTTAAGGGATTGACCTGAGCTATTTTGTTAATTGATGACAAAGCATCATATGGCATTTTGGCTATGTTTATAGTATTTTTTTCATTGTATTTGAAGACAAATAATATGAGAGTTAGATGAGTTGTCAATGTTTTGAGGAACATATTGTATTGTTTTCACTTGAGTCGTTGTAATTCAGTTTTTATCTTAAGTCATGCAACTTCATAGGTGTTTTGAGTGATTTGTATTGAGGAATCATGTAAATCATCAAATCAAGACATCATGTGAAGGATCAAGGATGAAGAATTGAAGATCAGGGGTTCTTGCAAGGTTGTTGAAGACAATACAAAGTGAAGAAAATTCATTTCAAGTTCCTACGAGTTTCAGAACGAAAGAACGATCGAAAACATGAAGAAAACGCAAGAAATGGCACCTGAGGGCCTGCATCATGCGCCCCTGCGCCTGAGACATCTTTCCATGCTACCCTAAGTAACCCAATTTTATAAATAGAGACCTTTTCCCCTATTCTATTCATTGAGAAACATAGACAGTTCAGAGCAAGGGTCTGTTGGAACAAAGGGTGTTTCGCAAAATCACCTTCTAAGTTTTAATGATAACAAGGTATTAAAAATTTTCAATTGGATATGCTAAACTTTGTTCAAGTGTACAGGACCATAATCAAAGTCTTATTCATAAAGGTTCTAGTTGAACAAGTCAAAGAGCAAAGGAATTTATATTGAAGCTTAAAGCATCTGAAGAAAATGCGTCTGAAGAAACTGCTCCTGAAGAAAAGTGCTCCTGAAGATGATGACATCAGAAGCAAGGTCATCAGAAGTAAGAACATCAGAAGAATCTCATCAGAAGCTTAAGAGAGTTGACAAAGTACAGTGTACGAAGTGTACAACCACTAACTCTGCGTCTGCCTCTGCAACCACCATCTCTGCATTGTGTCTATACATCAAGACAAGGATAACAGTAATGTTTGCAGATATTGTTCCTTCTCTATTGGAATGGATTTGAAATTGGTTCTTCATAGGACAATTACCAAATCAGGCAAAAGATCAATGGTGAAGAATCAAAGCTTCAGTCAAGACAAGTTGATTTACCGGCTAGTTCTCAACGTCTCTCAAATCCTCTATAAATAGGGATGAAGACTTGAAGAATATATAAGAACAAGAACAATAAGACCAACGCATTCTCTCTGAGCCAAAACGCTATAAAGTTTCACATCCACAATTTAGAGAATTCTTACAAAAGTTCATATCTTAGAATTCTTAAGTGTCTAGAAAAACAGAGTCTGTTCTATTTGCATTGTTTTGTGAATACCTCTGATTGTATATCAAGTATTCAAAACCCTTTTCAATTCTTTGTAATTGTCTAGAGAAGTCTCTTTCTTTTGTGATTGAGCATATAAGTCTCTTTCAGTTGTGATTGAGCAAAGGAAGTCTCTTGGAGTTGTCCTTGAGCATTGAGAAGTCTCTTACTGTGTGTTTGAGCAACTTGTAATTTGGTATTACATTTTAGTGGAACTCTCCTTGGAAGTGCAAGGGGGACAGGACTACTTCCGGTTTGTGGAAGGAACCTGTATAATTGTTTGTGTTCTTTCTTTCTCTACTATCTTACTATCCATCCGCTGCATTAAGACTCTGAACTCTAGTCAGACTCTGAACTCTATCAGACTCTGACCCTGGGAACAGTTTTCATAACGTAAGAAGGAGAAGTTTTTGAAAACACAATTCAACCCCCCTTTCTTTTGTTTTTTCTCACCTTCAGGGTCAAGCATCAGAGATTCAAGGCAAAATTCCTCCTTTTTTATTCTTTATAAGGTATGTTTTTCTATTTCTTTGTTATGATTCATGTTGCCATAAGCAACTTAACCTCTTGACTATTGTTCCACGATGAACCCCTTCTTTTTGTTATGATTCATGTTTTTCTATTTTTCTATTGTTTGTTATGATTCAAGTTTTTCTATTATTTTGTTATGATTCATGTTTTTCTATTGTTTATTCATTCAGTTTATTCTTTTTATTGTGTTGAGAATTAAATTAGATCATGCCCGTTTTTAATGCTTCGGCAATTGGTTAACTATGAGTGTATCCTTGTAGATTGATTTGTAAGATTAAAGTAGGCACTGACAACCCAAAATTTTATCAGTTCATTGGTTTTCTAATTACTACTTCTTATCAAGGTTAGGAAGTTAAGGTTTGAGTCGTCGCCATCGCTACTTTTTCTCTGATAACATAGTACACTGCTCCATTGGGTCCTACACTAGTTATATAGGGGAACTTAGAACAAGTAGCACTGTTGGGACATATTAAATCAATGAAACACAAAATAAGTTGTTTTATTTCATAAAAGATAAATTTCAATCAAAAACGAAGGGGGGATTCAAGGAAACGCTAATCGTCGTTAATCATCTGAATTACAGAAACCTAATCTTGCATTGGTCAGGGCAATTTAACCCTGCTATTCTATTCATCTTTTATTACTTTTCAATTTTGAAATAAGTTTTGCTAGTTAATGAGTTGAACAACAATCCCAATGGAGAACGATACAACTTACTACTTTACTACTTATTGCAATTTGGTACACTTTCCAACTTCTTCCATCATTAACTTATCGTGAGACTAGGAGAATAATTGTATAGACTAGGTGCAATTAACCTAACAGTGAGAATTAATTGATTCAAAAGACCTAATCACTCTAATCTCTAATATTTTCCAAAACAATTCATCGGAGCAAGGTATAAACTGAAAATGCCCCTCAAGGAGATGCTAGAGAAAAGTCCTTGTTGTATTTGATTCCTACAAGAGATCCTAAAAACAAAAACCAAACCCTCAAATGAAGAATTCATCTTCTTAAAAAAAGATTGTCGTGCAATGTTAGAAATGAAGATTCTAGAAGAGATTGATGATCCATAATGTTTCCTACTTCTAATGATGATTAGTGATAAACACATAGGGGAGGCATTATGCAATTCCAGATCAGCTAGCTCAAACCTGATTCCATACTTCACCTTTGAGGAACTCGGAAACTTGAATATACATGCATTCCATGGAGATGTAGGACTAGCAAATGGAAAACTTGAGAAAGCTGGAGGAATAATCTATGACTTGCCGTGATCATTGGAGGTTTCAACTATATCATTGACACTGTAGCAATTAAGACATGAGAGACTGTAGAGTGGCGAATAATTTTAGGAAGACCATTCTTTACAACTGCAAAGTTACTGTTAGATGGTGAACAAAGAGAGGTAATCATTAGGTTGAAAAACCAGTACCAATCCTACAAAGTCCTACCCACAGTAGGAGAAGACTAACATGATGAGATATGTCATTCAGAATTATGGCTTACAGTTAAAGGATTGATAGAAAGATACGCAGATTAAAAAATCACAGCCGAACTATAAGCAGAGGAAGAAGACCCTTGGTTATCTTCTGCCATGTGTAAAGGGTACTAACTACACTTGACTTCCTAGATTGTTGAGTGTTTGTTTCGAAGGTGGCTTTGAGCCATTTATTTGATTGAAAGTTTGATTTCTATTAGGCCTTTGAGTTGGTTCCTATTGACGTGTTTTAATCTTGATAGTTGCATTGCGTTGGAAACATTGGCTTCATTTAGGCTTTCGTCATGATTTGCTTGTAAAAAATAATAAAATAACTAATTTATGTTAGAAAGTATATATTTTTCCAGAATAAAATAAAATTTGTAGAAAAAACATTTTTTTAGAAAATATTATTTATTTTTTTTGGAGAACTTTGTTTTTAAAAAATGAATATTCTGCTTTTTGATAATATAAACAATTTTTTTGTTGAGAAAAAAAAAATTTGTGTGAGTTAATTCACGTTGTGTGCGGTTTTAAGGTCAGACAGAACCTCATTTGCAATCTAATATTCCAAAATTTATCTCAAATTCAAAAATCCTTCAAGTTCAAATCAAACAACACTCCAATAACAAGTAAGTTTTAATAATCAAACATCATTAACCTATTTATGTTGTTATGTTTGATTTTTCCTCTTAAATTAGATTTTTTTAGTTTTACGGTTTTGTTTAAATTTTAATTTTTTTTAGCAAGAAATGATACAATGTTACATGTAAATGACTTATATTCCTTAATTGTTATGATGTTTACATGCTTATGTATGTTATAGTTATGATTTTTAGGTTAATTTAAATTTTAGTTTTTTTTTAATTTTAATTTTTCACTAGATTTACAAGTGAGAGTATATGATTTATTTTTAGAGTAGATGTAAGTTGATTAATTTTGTTATTTTTTTTGCATGTTTATGCTGTAGTTATGAGTTTTAGGGTTTATGTATAAATTGCAATCCAAGTGTTTTATGAAATGTTTGAATGAGTTTTTCATTGATTATTTAATTTTTTATGGTGTAGATCTGAAATAATGGCCAATTTTTCACCACTCAAATACGCCTCAACGGTATAAATCCTCAGATGTTCAAGGTCCGGTACATTAATGTCACGTGAAAAGGTCTCAAGGATCAACTGGATGATATCAACCAAGGACTCAACCCCGGAGACACAAGGATGGTGAAATACATTTGGTAAGAACGTCCAACATTAGACGACCGGAGAATAACGTTCAGTCGGCTAGAATTAAAGAACGATGATGACGTGAGGAGCATGTTCTCGTTTTTTTGGCAGCACGGCATGTCTTCGTGGATCGGTATGTTTGTCACGTTGTTGAGATCAACTAAAGATATTATCAACAGTTTGATTGCAGCAGAAGATCGTGATTAGGTAGCATTTACCTTTTCGGGTAGACCTTCCAACTACAACAATTGTCTTACCTCTGAAGTTGGATAAGGTCAAACCTATTAAACAGCAGCTCTCAAGCATTCACCTGGAAGTTGTATGTTTAGGTAATGTAGTGAAAAGTCAAAAGATTAAGAGAACACAACATGTATTATGCATAATCAGCTATATAAGTTATGATATCGAATTCCTTCGTATAAGATGAGTGTCACGGAATGCACCTCATTCTTTATGTGATGACTCATCTTATACGAGAGAATTTGATGTGATAACATATATAGTTGATTTTGTAGAATACATGTGTTGTGTTCTCTTCATTCTTATGAGGAGAATGTAATGTAATGTAATGTAATGTTGATGAAATTAAAACTAAATAAAATTGTGTATTGGTTTAATTGATTTTGTGTAATTGTGTCACTTTATTCGATTTTATAATACGCAATTTTTATTCGAATTCACGTTAAGTTTATTTAGTCTTTATTTGAACTTAATTATTCAATACGCAATTTTTATTCGAATTCACGCTGAGTTTAATTAGTCTTTTTTCGAATTTATTTATTATTTAATACTCAATTTTTATTCAATTTTAATTATTCAATACGCAATCATAAAAATGCAAATATAAACAAAAATAAAGGAACACAAGTAATAGATATAGAATCTCATTTTATCAATATAATGATACATTTACAATTGGGTAAAACTAAATCTGAGTTAAAAAAACCACCAGAAAACAATATAAAAAGAATCTTAGGTTATGAATTCAGCAAATCCTTAATGGGTGGAGTCATCTTCGTCATACCAATAACATTAACAATCGACTTGAGAGCACCCAAAATTGAACCTAGAACTTCCGGATACTCTTCTCCAAGATACTCATACAAGACAACACCAAGATGACCCATCAATTGTTGCTCATGGCACTACTTCATAACACCATCAATTCTCGAAATGAGGTCTGATGCTTTCTGCCTCACCTTTGCACTTTTGTTGTTTAACCTCCACTTGAAACCCACGAAATGACGTCATTTTACCCCACAAAGATTGATCACCTCTTGTCTCCAATTCAAAGGAACCTCTTGAAATTTTCAAATTTTCAAAGAGGCCCCTTTCTATAAAAGGCCAAGGATGAAAAAACAACATTGTCGTTGTAGAAGGAAGAGGAGGAGAGAGCGAGGAGGAGAGAATATGGATTGATGGTGTGAGAAAATGGTGAAGTTTGGAGGTGTTTTTATAGAGGGGAGATTGTAACATAGGTTATAACTACAATAAATATAGTCCAAAAACGTGTAAAAATGTATAAAAAATGTGTAAAACCAATTAAAATCACTTGACCACCGTTCAAAAAACGTGTTCTTGAGTTCAGACCACCGGTCACAGCAGCGTGAGTTAACTCACGCCATCGGCCAGAGGTGCGTGACTTAAGTCATACAGAGTTATAACTAGCGCGAGTTATGTCACGCAACATAACTTAACTCACACAGGAGCATTTTGGTATTTGCAGTTGGAAGCAAGCAAAAATTGTTGGGTAAGAGCAGAATTCTTGTTCTTGAGTATTTCAGAGGCCCTTAACATGTGGGTTGAGGTCTAAATTTTTAAGGCCCCATAAATTGACACGGGAGTACCATCAAAATTGATTGTATTACTCCGATGGATATGAGAGCAAGATATGATTGGAGGAGAACTTTGCACGAACGTGCATGTGAGTAAGAGAAGCCAAAATAAGATTACATAGTACAATACTAAAATAATACGAATTAGAACTCTATGAACGTTCTCTTTCCAACACTTATTTAACATCCATTCTTTTGAATGTTTTCTCACTTGTCAATGATAGCAAAGATGAATTACAAGAATTAAGAAATGATGGTTGGGAAAAACTTGTGTCTAAGATTGTGAAAATTTGTAATAAGATTGATTATTAATGTGCCTGATATTGATGCTATATATGTGCAACGGAAGAAAGCTTGACGACAAGATTCAAGTGTTCCTAATTTGCATCATAAGCATGATTGTATGTTTAGTGTTGGAGATTTGTAATTGTAGGAGCTCAATGTTAGATTTGATGATGAGAATAACTAACTTTTACAATGTGTTGCATGCTTGAGTCTAACATCATCATTTGCAGTTTTTGATGTGGACAAATTATTAAGGATGATTGAGCATTATCCAAATGATTTTAAGCGTGTGCCGGAAGTGGTGGTGCGCCATGAGCTTCAGAATTATGTTTGAAATGTTCAAAGTGATCCTAATTTTTCAAAATTGAAAAGACTTTCAGATCTTTGTACAAAACTTATGAAAACAAATAAATGCAATGTCTTTGATAAGGTGTACAAACTTTATAATTTTGGCTACTACGATTATTTTTAATATAATTTTTTAGTAAACTTAGTTCTTGGACCAAATTTTTTTTCTCCATTAATAATTTATTACATCAGGGTCCATCCATAATTTCACCACCTTATATGAAATTCATTTTAAAATTGTGAGACATGTTAATTTCATCCAATTAAACAAGGAGAATGATAACTAGTGCCCCCAAGAGCAATTGTTAAGCATCTAAAACAAGTAGGTTTTCATAAAAAAATTGTGTAATCATTACTTTATCAAAAGAACACATCTTATATTTCCAAACAAAATTTATATTTGTAGATTCTTTAACCATCGTCTTGAGGGTCCTGGTTAGCAAAACTCATAAAACAATAAAAGTTAAGAAAAGAGTTAGAAATAGGATGTTTATTATAAAAAAAAAAGGTTAATTAAGTTTTTGGTCCCTATAAATATATGCAGTTTTATTTCTAAGTCCCTATAAAAACAAATCACACTTTTTAGTCCCTACAAAATTTTCCATTAGTATTTTTAGTCCCTGTTAAATTAAAACTTGTTTAATTATGCTTAAACTTCTAAATTTTTGAAAGATTTTTTTCCAGACATGTTCATAACATCGTAAGACACTCTTTTAAAAAATATTTTAGTTTTTTAACATGTAATAAATTAAATATGAATTTTTCTAAAAGCCAAATCTTCAAAATTATATTAATGAAAATTTGGACCTAATAATAAAATTTTGAGTTACTTTTTTGCGGAGGAACTTTGTATAATGTTCTAAAAAAGTATGTAAAAAATATGTTAAAAATTTAAAAGTTTAAGCACAATTTAGCAAATTTTAATTTTACAAGGATTAAAAGTATGTGTTGGTCCCTGCTAAATTAAAATTTGTTTAATTATACTTAAAACTATAATACTTTTAAATGATTTTTAACATACATGTTAAGAACATTATAATAATCTCTTTTATAAAAAATAGAATTTTTTAACATGTAATGAATTAAATATAATTTTTTTTAACCGCCAAAAATTCAAGATAAAACTAACGAAAATTTAGACCTAAAAATAAAATTTTGAGCTAACTTTTTGCGGCAGAACGTTTTATAATGTTTTAAATAAGTATGTAAAAAATCATTAAAAAATTTAAAATTTTAAGCATAATTAAACAAATTTTAATTTAACAGAGACAAAAAACACTAACGAAAAATTTTGTAAGGACTAAAAAATGTAATTTGTTTTGATAGAGACTAAAAACAAAACTGCAGAAATTTATAGGGACAAAAACTTAATTAACCAAAAAAAAAATGTTGTCTATTAACACTTCTCTAACACGAATGACGCATTAGTTAGGCTAACTCAAACAAAAACCCAGCAGTTTTATGAATTGGAAGGTGCATCTCTGGGTCCCAGAAACCTCAATTTGAAATTTGAAACACCATGATTGCACCTTTTTCCTTCTACTTTTGGAGCTCAAATACCAACACGATGTAGCTAACCACCTTCCTTTTGGAACCTAACCTTATACTAATGCATTTTTTTCTATTGAATTATACTATGAATATGAAATA
>Ga0228711_1006898_pt1 | contig 16696 bp, 14 predicted proteins | sample MedpolnodulmetaG_2_FD_177996 | JGI IMG/M metagenome (GOLD analysis project Ga0228711, IMG submission 177996) | Root nodule microbial communities from Medicago polymorpha collected in Santa Monica, California, United States - brown nodules | ecosystem: Host-associated > Plants > Roots > Nodule...
TTCCTTTTGAATTGAGTCGCACTACTCATCAAAATTCTACTCGACAACATCATGAAACAACAACAACATGGTCTTCTGAAGCAGAATCAATGTGCTGTATTTGTCTCACAGAGTTGTCCAATGGTTCAAGCGTAGTTCAGATGCCTCAACACTGCTGCTCACATGTGTTTCACAAAGATTGTATTCGGAAGTGGATTACTGTTCGAAGCACATGCCCTTTGTGTCGAAGAAATGTGCACTGACTTTAATTTATTTGTGATAGCAATTTATCTAGGATTACTTCTTTATTTGATACTGTTCTTTTTTATTTTTCTTCTCTTGATAATGTTCTTTATTCCATTGTGGTGTATAATATGTTTTGTTGTGGTGGTTATTTACTTTGCTATATTATCTTCAAAATCTCAATGATGTGAAGATTCTCAGTGTAGCAAGTTAAATGAGTAAGGCAATGTAAGTTCTGTCAATGATGTTCCAAACCCTATAGCCTCCATTGTTGTTCCATTGTCTCTTTCTCTACTTTGTAGCTGTATCATTAACAATGTAAACTAAAATGCAAATAACTCTGATGTAGATTTAAAATACATCAGGCCAAAAAAGATCGCTATAATTATTTGTGCCTCAATTTCTTCACATTTGATAACCTGAAAACTGCACGCTAATTGTAAATATTTATACCGATGAATTTCCGATATTGTAACTACGTACAACTGAATGGCAAGAAAAAAAAAAGGTTCATTCATATAATTTTCCAACCCCAGCACCAATCTAGTTATAGACATGATTTGTATATATCTTCGTTACTTGCTCAACATAAAAGACATCGTATATTTTAAATTTATATCAAATACTATAGGTTTAATGTAATATATAAATCTTAATCGAAACAATAATTATATTAATAATTATTTGATTGTAATCAACTATGTATTTTATGTACAATTTAATGTTAAATGAAAAACGGTTTTTAATTATTATTATTATTATTATTATTATTATTATTATTATTATTATTATTGTATTACAAATTAGGAGAAATTTTTGGAACAAATGCCAAGTAAGATTATGATGATGTGGACATCTTTAGATATAAGAGGATTCTTGGAATATACTATTTCTAAAAACTCTCAATTATTATCATAAAGATTACTCACTTTCTCACTCTCTTTAGCCTTATCTTTCACTTGAGGTTCTTCTAGTTGCCTACCATTCCTAAGGGTAACAACATTTAAATGGGCTTTGGGATTGGTTTCAGGCTGACCCGGAAAGATTCCAGGAGTTTGTGAGGAAGAGGCCACTTGTTGGGCTACTTGAGAGATTTGAGTCTCAAGCATTTTGTTGTGAGTACAAATAGAATCCACTTTTGATGTGAGCTTAATAAGAGAGTCATTCAAAAATCCAGTTTGGTTTTTAAATTCTTTGGTTTTGGTTGGTTTGACCCATTACAAAATTTCTAACAAAAGTTCCAAGTTGGATTTTTGAGGACCTCTTTGATTGTTTGCAAAACCGGGTGGTGCTTTTTGTTATCCAAAAGGATTTTGAAGATTTTTATAAAAATTTTGATTTTTCTTAAATCCTTGATTATATTGAGCATAGTTTGCTTGCTCTTTCAATAGAACTACCTAGTTGGCATTCAACGCCGATATGACCAAATATTCCACAAACTTCACATGGTAGTAAAACAAGAGCAGGTGTGACAGCACTACCAGTTAATTTATCAAATTTTTGAAAGAGTACGTCCACCTTAGCATTCAGATGATCTAGGGCAGAAACTTCATACATACCTAGAGGGTGTAGGAGCAACAACGGCGATGTCTCTTTCACTTGTCCACTGATAGTGGTTTTGAGCCATGTCCTCAATCAAAGTATATGTTGCTGTATAATTTTTATTCATCAAAGCTCCACCTGCAGCTGCATCAACAATCATTTTTGTGGTATATAGAAGACCATTATAGAAAGTATGGACAATCAGCCATTTTTCTAAACCATGATGGGGGCAAAGCTTCTTTGAAACGCTCCCAAGCATCGTAAAGAGATTCTCCATCTCTTTGAGTGAATCGTGTTATTTGATCCCTCAGTTGAGCAGTTTTACTAGGGGAAATAATCGGCCAAAGAATGCTTGCCTAATCTGGTCCCATGAGGTAATAGAACCATTTTGCAAGGAGTGAAACCACGCACCCGCTCTATCCCTTAAAGGGAAAGGAAAGAGGTGCATCCTTATGGCCTCTTGGGTCACTTCATTGGTTTTCAAAGTTCCACTAAGTCTTAAAAAGTAGCAATATGAAGATTCAGATCCTCAGTGGGTGATCCGGAAAATTGATTTTGCTGCACTAAGTTAAGAAGTGCAGTTTTGATTTCAAAATTATTTGCTTCAACCGCCGGATACACAATAACAGCGTGTGGCTCATCCGTAGATGGGGTTGCATACTCTCTAAGAGTGTGTTCCTCAGCATATCGTTTCTATTATTGCGTGTGTTTCTTCTTCTTTCGTGAAAGAACTTCTCAATCTCAGGAACGAATTCTCCAAGACTTTTGGTTCTTCGCATTCATGAATTAGAAAACTCCAAAAGTTGAAAGTAAAAAGAAAAAGAAAAATTTCAGTATAACCGGTACTAAAAATTTAATCAATATTACTAACTCCCCGCATCGGCGCCAGAAACTTGATGTATGAAATCCGCAAGCGCACGGTTTTATCAAAGTAGCAAAAATATCGTTCCACAGGAAGTTATTGTAATTATTTATTTTCTTTCTAATAGTGATTAGCTGAAAGGTTCAAGATTTAGAAGTTTAGCAAATTTGATTGATATAAAATAATAAAAAGCGTCTCGGGATTATTGGTTCATCATAATGACAAATCACTCACAATCCAAACCTATATTTTTCTCTTAATATAAATATGTTTCTAAAGACAAGTTTCTCTAATGTATTTCATGGTTCCTTTCGGAATCTATGAGTGTGTTTCAATAACAATCACGCTTATTCTCACAGTTAATTGTTATTGAAACACTTTAAGAGCGAAACTTATTGCCTCAATACTTCACAAAATTTGGGGTGTTCCCATCAAGTTTTGTGTCGTCTTGTCTAATTTCATTTGTTCCAATATCAAACTTCATCTTTCGATCCTTCGTTTGATATTTGAGATGATGTAATAACAACTATTAAACTTCACTTTTCGGTCCTTCGTTTAATACTTGTTACTGAGTTTGAAAACAATGAAATTAGATTAGAAAATAGATTTAGATAAGATTAGGGTTCTAGGTTTGGTTTGATAGGAATTAAGTCATTAGACTCATCCAACAATCCCAAGACAAAGAGATCTACTCACTCATGTTCATCGTAGACAAAAAGGTTAAGGCGACAGAATAGAAAGACATAAAAGTAGACGGCTGAATGGAAAGTTGCAGAATTGTAAAGAATAAGGAATTAAAGAACAATAAAATAAAGCTTTGATCAATTTGATTCAATGGAAAACAACCGTCACAAATATTCCAAGATTCAAAGATGATTTATAAGTCTGATTGTTCTCTCTATATATAGCAAAAGCCAACCTCTAGAAAAGGAAATAGTTCCACATTATAAGGCACTAAAATCGGTCATAAAAACAGCCCAAATCGGAACATAAATTTGCACTAAATCAGCACATAAATATGCACCAAATCAGTGGCAGAATTTCCCTCTTTTTAGCTTTCTTCTCAAACAAGCTTTAATTATGTATCTTACCCATTCCTTTGCTCAATGACTTGATCATCCATCATTTGTGATCCTGAAAATAAAATGAACAAATTTGCAGGAAAATAGTTCTAAAAAGAAACTTAAACAAACAGAATTCTATTAAAATAAACACTTAAAAACCATCTAAATTACGACTTATCAGAGTGCCACCTGTATAATTAACCACACTTTCCGATAGCTGCTGATAGGCAATATCTGGGCACAATTTCTTGAAAGCACTTAAACTGAAAAGCTTAAGAGATCCATGAAAGTTTAATGGCTTCACCTCATATATTTCACGAGCTCGTTCAATAAGCGTGTGATTATCTCTAGCTGTAACAATGACTCTACTCCCCGGTCCCGAGCAGGTACGCGCTCCAACTAGAAAATATAGTTGCTCTGGAGTTCTTACATCATCAAGCTCAATGAGCACTTTTTTATGACTAAGCTTGCTCTTACTATAGTTGAAACCTATTCTAACTGTGCCAACATGGAGATTTTCTTTTTCTTCCAGTAGCATTGTTAGACGTTTGTTATGCAAAAAATTCAATCCATGCTTTTCTGATTCATCTCCTATATTTTCCAAGAAACAACATCCTTCAAATTGAGAAGAGAAATGGTCAAATATAGATGTAGCAATGGTTGTCTTACCGATGCCTCCCATCCCCCATATTCCAATCATTCCAACTTCTTTTGACCCTATTCTCATGAATGATTCAAGATGTGCATAGTGTTTGTCAACTCCAACAAGACCCTTCGATTCGCTTGGATATTTACAGTGAAGTTTTTGCAAAACGTCTTGGACAATGTCTTCCACAAGTTCTGATTCAAGCCTAACAAATGGAAGAGGAAGACAATACTTATTCAAGCTGACACAGTTGCAGCAATATGTTCCAGAAACATATATGGTTTTGAATTCAGCCGCGATATTTCTGATTTTAAAGTCTTGGAAATTGCAACAGTAATTTCGAAGACAACTTTTTGAATTTCACCACAAAGTAAATGTTAGCGCTGTAATGAAATTGAAATTTAAAGCTATAATTGCATACACAACCAAATTTATTACAGCCTCATTTCCATTCCTTAATTTGTCTGCCAATGAAATGTGCCAAAATTTTACATTTACATTGTGTGTCATTTTTTAAATTCCCTAATCCCTAACTGTCTGCACACAGCCAGTGTTTGTGTGACCGTTCAATCGTGATCACACGATTCAGATCTCAAACAAATTTTAATTTTGTTGAAAATAAAAATTTCCAAGCATGAGATTTGAACCGTCTGATCTCAATTAGACCGTCACATGGTTACTAATTGTGTTAATTCAATGACGGTATGGAATCTCAGTCCGACATTTTTCTTTCCAGAACCGTACAATCTTGTACAAGATCTTTACTAGATCTAATTGTGTTAATTAGGAGCAAATTTTGGATCTGTATTGATTTTCAATTTTCACCGTGCGTTGAATTTTTTTACTATAAATATCACTTCAAACTATCAACATTCCTCACGACATTTCAACATTCAGTTGCAAAATTTGAAATTCTTTCAAAAAAATCATGTGTTTTCATTAATATTTGTTTGCATTCATTTTTGAAGTTATTTGTATTATTTTTCCTTATAGTGCCTTTAAATAACGTCTCGTCTTTATTCTTTAAATATCACATATCTGTCCTTGGTTCAGAACTCTTCCAAGTTTGCAATATTTAAATCCAACATTTTATTTTTCAATCCTCTTTATATCTCTATATTTTTAGAGTCTTTTTGCATCTTATTTTTGTTCAATTTTCTTCTTCTTTGGTTTTGACTAAAATTTATTGATTTATTCTATTTTTTTCAGTTATGTAGATTCGTTTAAAGATGAAGCGGAAGACGGCAAGAATTCAAGTTTGATTATAAAGATTTTTAGAGTTCCTCTAAAAAAAGAGGATTTGTAGAGTTGTATATTTTATAAAAGTAACTAAAAGTTATACACTTTTTTAACGTATAATTGTATATTCTAATCAAGCTTCACATTTGTAGAGTTGTGTATTAAACATTTGATTAAAGTGTGCAATGTTATTTAATATATGAATTACAAGTAGTTTTGCTTGCATTGAGATTTTAAAAATGTTAGCACTAATAGTAATAGTTATATTGCTGTAAAGTGTGTGATTAATCACACGAATGACGAGTTATGAGTGTTCAAATCTAGAAAGATTCATAACAAAACCATTAATTGATACAAAAAATTAAAAATCACACAAAATATAATATTATTGGACATGTTTGAATGTCCTTTTGTGAAACCTTCTTGGATCATATCGTTTTTTTAATTAAATTATTTGATTAGTTTTTACATCAACTTATCAAAATAGCACCACGAACACCTAAGTAAGGATTTTCAAAAAAACAGTATTCAACCCGTGCGAAGCACGCGACCTTTGTTCTTAAATTTACGAAGAATAGCAATGTTCCGTAACATGAACATCTCTCCTTCAGAGCAAATTTTTTAAAAAATACGTAATTCAACCCGTGCGAAGCACGGGGCTTGTAACTAGTTATATATATATATATACGATAATTACAACAACAATTCTCTTTTTGGTAAACCCACTAACATTTTTTATATAACTTGATTGACGGAAGGATCAATACCTCATTTGTAACTAGTTATATATATACGATAATTACAACAACAATTCTCTTTTTGGTAAACTCACTAACATTTTTTATATAACTTGATTGACGGAAGGATCAATACCTCATTTGTAACTAGTTATATATATACGATAATTACAACAACAATTCTCTTTTTGGTAAACCCACTAACATTTTTTATATAACTTGATTGACGGAAGGATCAATACCTCACAATTTGGTATCCGACATCCAAATCACGCTTAGAGACTAAAGAAAAAGTGGACGACTTTAATTATTACAAATGGAAATAGCAATATACGTTTACTGATTCACATATTGTGTGTATAAATATCACATACTCTCCCATTATAATGCACGCATATCATAATAAGTCTCTTGATCAATTATACTTTCAGTAATCGATTATACTCTCATTGTGTTTAATTTTCCAAAACGCTACAGAAGATGAAGCTATTACCATTATGCAGTCTTATTCTGTTCTTCCATGTGTTTTTAATGGCTACATCATCTCATGCTGCAACAAAAATTCTAGGCAGCGAGGCAAATGCTCTGATGAAGTGGAAAGCATGCCTTGACAACCAAAGCAAGGAATTACTCTCTTCATGGAATGGAAATAATCCTTGTGGTTGGGAAGGAATCACATGTGATGATAACTCAAAATCCATCTACAAGCTAAATCTCTCCAATATTGGACTTAGAGGTACCCTTCAAAGTCTCAATTTTTCATCACTTTCGAAGTTTCGTTTTTTAATTTTAACGAACAACTCCTTATACGGAGCTGTTCCACACAATATTGGGGTGATGTCCAATCTATACACTCTTGATTTGTCACTAAATGAACTCTCTGGTACCATTCCCAATAACATTGGTAATTTGTCCAAACTATCCATTCTTGATCTCAGTTGCAATTATCTCAATGGGTCAATCCCTGTTTCAATAGGAAAGTTGGTCAACCTCAACATACTATATCTAGGAAATAATAGTCTTTCTGGCTCCATTCCTCAAGAAATTGGATTTCTAAAACAACTTGCTGAACTTGATATTTCTATAAATCATCTCTCTGGCCCAATCCCTTCTACGGTTGGAAACTTGAGCACTTTACATGCTCTCTACCTTTATGCGAATTATCTTAGTGGTAGCATTCCTGATGATGTGGGAATGCTTTATTCCCTTTCCATACTCCTATTGTCAGGAAACAACCTCTCAGGGTCAATTCCACCATCCCTAGGTAATCTGGTCAATTTGTATTCTATTCAACTTGATGGAAATAATCTCTCAGGACCAATTCCTTCCACAATCAGAAATTTAACGAAACTATATCGATTGCATCTTTTCTCAAATGATCTCACTGGGAAAATTCCAGCTTCCATAGGTAACTTGGTCAATTTGAATATTATTTCAGTCTATGATAATAAACTCATTGGACCAATCCCTTCCACTATGGGAAATATGACAAGACTCAACACATTATCTCTTTTCTCAAATTCTCTTACCGGAAATATTCCAACAGAAATGAATAGGCTTACCAAATTGGTGTCGTTTTAGTTTAAAAAATTTGTTTCAAACCGAATGTCACTTTTAGTTTTCAATGAAATAATAACTTTTTCCTTTCAATTGTACCTTTCAATTAATATTATATGCATTACTTTCAAAGTATTATTTTTTTTCTATAATGATAAACAAACCAATAGTTGATTAGAATAATTTGATAAAATAACATCTTTTTTGTTAATTAATGCATTTTTTAATATGTGTGTAAAAATTTTAAACGACCTTTATTTTAAAACGGAGGGAGTAATATTCTATTAGTGTATCAATTGTAGTCTCATGGAAAACATAACTACTTCGTAATTATCCGCATTTCATGTTTTGTTTCCAAAATCCTATTTATCACATTATAGTGGTCTTTTAATTTGCTACAGAACTTGCATATACAATGGAAGTAAATGAGAAATGTGATGTTTATAGCTTTGGAGTGTTAACCTTGGAAATAATTCTTGGAAAGCATCCAGGAGATATTGTATTTTCCTTGTTACAATCATCTTCACTAAATATTGTGAACCTCAGACCTGATACTATGCATTTGATAGATAAATTGGACCAACGTCTCCTGCATGCTACAAATAATATTGTTAACGAGGTGGTATCAATAATAAGGATAGCAATATCCTGCTTAATTGAAAGCCCACATTCTCGCCCTACCATGGAGGAGGTTTGCAGGGAGCTTGTAATGTCAAAGTCATCTTAATTGGGTTTATTCAATATATATTTTAACATTTATATAGCACAAGATATATTGTGCTTAACAAATATGCTTCAGTACTAACTTTTTCTTGGAGATGCTTCAGTACTAGTTGTTCCCTGTTTTGTGAGGTGTAAGGAGAATTCTTATTTACCCATATGAATAAAAGGTGAGTAGAGTTATCCGTTTTAAGTTGACAGTAATCAAAATTTAAAATCATTCATTTATTTTCTATTATTTATGTTATAGTTAAAGACAAATGAATGATTTTTATTAGTGTCGATTCAAAATGAAAAACTTTACCCACCTTTTGTTAATGGATAATGTAGTTTTCATCAACATGTAAATATTTATTTTATGAACTCTATATTGAATGTGACTTTAATATTTGTTGTTTTTGAACCGTCGCTAGTTCTATCTAATGTATGATCATGTCAAGTATTTCAATGCCACGTATTTTAAAAAGAGGTATGATATTTTAACAACCTAACTTTAGTTGTTAGTATACACATCATACGCTAAATTCTTCATAATCAAGTTTGACACGCAAATTGAGGCACATAAAATATTAATAAAAGAAAAATAAAAAGTGAAATAACTGTATATAAATATGGTGGATTGAAATACTTGACATGATCATACCTCTTTTCAAAAAGTGAAATAACTGTATATAAAATATCATACCTCTTTCCAACATTTTTTTTAACACTTATGTATACATTATGTAAAATCAATTCCAATCCTACACTATGAAAATGGAGTCAAGATGCTCTCCATTTACAATTGTCTCCATTTCCTTCATTTCGAGGAATAAAGACAAAAAGATCTTGGAAAACGAATAAAGTAATTAATGATAGTTGGATCCATAACTACTATCTCTTTTTTGTATCTATCACTCTTCAAATTGTATCATCCCTTTAATTTGATAAATGGAGATGATCTTAACTCATGAAAATGAATCCAATATAAAGTGATGAGACTCGTGGATTCCATCAAATAAATTAGTGGTTGTTGGATATAATGTTGAAAAGAGAGTGTTTCTACCACTTTTCATTATTCTTTATAATCTCAATTTATGATTACCTTAAAGCTTTTGTTGTTTTCCTTACTTTTACCATTTTTAGAACGAATGGGATGGATATCTCATGTTGAATAAAAGAAAAGAAGATGTTTAATGTTATTAAGATGAAAATGGTAATGTAGATAAAACCGTGTGAGTGGATTTATGTTTATTTTTCCTCTTGATAAAGTAACCGTAAACAAAAATGTAGCAAAAGTAATTTGTTTAACCTGTAATATCTACTCCATCCGTCTCTATATCTAAGCCCTCTTTGCTTTTTTCACAGTTCTTAAGAAAAGTTGTCAGTGTAACTAATGTGTCTGTTTTGTGTGTTAATATTATTAAATTGTCCTTTGTATGTATGTGTATTAAATTTGACTATTCATATTTCAAGACAAGTTAGTAGTATTAATTAAGGGTATGTTTAAGAAAGAAAAAAAAATGTATCTAATAATTTAAAAAGGGGTTTGCATTTAGAGACAAAAATAAAGTCAAATAAGTGATTAGATATTGGGACGGAGAAAGTACAAAAGAGAAATCAACACTTGAATAATGCTCTCCAAGTCGGTCAAAAAGAGAGTATCAACAATAGTCAATAGCCCGGTGAATGGTTTCACATTTCCATAATTGCGCTAGCTCTCCTTTCAACATGATTCAATAGCAGTGGTTGCAACTTCCTCACGATAATCTATATTATATCTTTTATATTCTACTTCCTCCTGTCTTATATATAACAATTTTTAAAAAAAAAACGTTGCTCCTATTTATAATAAAATGTCACAACTTTTAATATGTAGTTATTGCTCAAAAGACTTTTTTACCCTTCATTTAATGTTTGTCTTTTAAATATTAGTAGTAGGTGTATTTAATGTTTCACAATTTTTTATGAGGACATATTTTTAAAAATATACAAAGATTTTTCTTCTTATAAGACCAATTAGTGCAATGGAAATGTTGAATGTGGCTTTCAACACGTGAGGACCTTGCAATGGTGTGATGAAAATTGTTGAAGGATGATGTGGAGGAAAGAGATGTTGAATGCATTCAACATGTTGAACCTTGGAACCTGAGGGACAGCTGACGTGTTTTGGTTGGCTAAAACAGGAGAGTGTGCCGCACTCGCCGACAAGGGAGAGTGGAGCGGCAGGAGTAAGAGAGAGAAGATTGGATAAGTGGTGACACTTGGCAGTTCGTGATTGGCTGTCTGAATTTTTATCATATTAATAATTTGAACTCAATTATTTTATTGCAAATTACTTTTTTTAAAATTTTTTTTTACCAAAATTCAGGATTTTTTTGTCTATAAATAGAGACTTGGTTCATTTGATTTGGACACTGAAAAAAAAAATCAAGTTTTTCACAGTCTTAATATTATTTTTAGTGAAATGGATCCCAATAATAATCATTTCAACACCCAAGTTAAGTTTATTGTATTGCATTTTAAATTAAGAAAATAAAAATAAATTATTTAAATAAATTTTGTTTTTACAAAAAACAAAAAAAATAAATTGTTAAGTGTTTTTTATTTTAATTGAATTATAATCGATAATTGTAATTTTATGTAATTATAAAAACAAAAATATAAAATTAAATAAGAATAAGAAATAAAAGGTGGTGGGGTAGAGTGTTGAATGAAAAACCATTGGAGATGGTAAAAGTTGAATGAGTGTTGAATAAGAGAGAGAAAATGATGTGAAGTGTTGGGAATTGAAAAAGTGGGTGTTGAGTGTTGTTTAATGGAAAAACCATTGTAAATGGTCTAAGAGAAATGCTAGCAACACATATTCTAACACACACTTTTCAACACAATCTCTTTGATTGGTTAAAATTCACATGGAACCCACCAAAATTATACGGGACCCACATGAATTGGTGGGACCCATGTGAATTTTAACCAATCAAAGAGAGTGTGTTGAAAAATGTGTGTTAGAATATATGTTGCTAGCTTTCCTCATGGTCTAATAAGGATCAGAGGAAGTATATAGTTTTGGGTTGACTTTTTTTACCTCGGTTATTCCTTTAAACAATACATAGTTTCCTCATAATTGCGCCGGTTCCCCTGTCAACATGATTCAATGTGGAAATGTTTTTAATTGATTTTTAATATTTTAACTATTTACAAACCCGTGCTTCGCTCGGGTTGAATTACGTATTCGTATTTTATAAAAAAAATTATTATAAAGGAAAAAACTATGATTCCAAAAAAAATTATGATATAAAAAAAGGAAAATGCATTAAAAGGTTAATGATTATTGAATTACTGAGTCATTTTTCCAAAGGTCAGAATTTGAAATTCAAGAGGCATTAATTTATTCTACGGTCTACAAATATTCCTTTAATGTAAATATTTTTGAGGTTCTGATCATCAAACAATATTAAATTCTGTATGGAGTCGCTTAGATATAAGAAACAAATGTCATTGATTTAGATATTACATCCCACAATGTGTTAAGATCCAAGTGATGCAGAACATAGGAACAATATTAAAGGCACACAACTTATAGAAACATAGGAGTTAGGAGTATCATGGTAGCAAAACTCAAAACACAATGCCATGGTCTAAAGCATAACAGGTATTTACAACAAAATAGAACACATGAAGGCAACTCATATGATATGCTTGTAAATCTAACGACGACCTTTCTGGCGGACAACCTCAACAAATAGTGACTTAGGAGGTTCCATTAACAAAAGCCATGCTAGAGATGATTTACTTATGCGGCGCTACCTTTAATTATTTGTTCTCAGAGTGTTTTGTTATTTGGTCTAGATGGCATAGAAACCTTTATATATATATATACTAGTGGCAGTAGACAGCTTTTAGGCTATGTGGTAGTATGAACAAGTTAATTAGGTCATGGCACCACAATTCTTTTTATTTAATTTATACGACCAACATATTAGTTAGCTAGTGTATATATATATTGACTCTAAATAAAACTTGTACGTAGGTATAAATAATTTAAATAATAAAACATAAATTAACTATTTATATTAATAATATTAAAGAAATAAAATAATACTCTTAATCGAAATTATTAAGACAACCACATATATAAAATATATATAAATTTTGGGGTGTTACAATACTTTTGTACAAAAGTATCAAGAATATCCACCTTTTTCTGGAAAATAACAAACACAATATGTCTTAAGATTTACTGGTTGATCTTGCAAGTAACCATTTGTAAAGCAGCGGTTGTTTACCGAAATCCAAGGTAAACAAATTGGCACGCCCATGCCCAGTGGGACCATTTGTGCTTTCGTTTAAATTTTTTCTAGAAAAAATTGTTCTTTTCTGTTCAAAACTTGTGATTCTTTTTATGTATGTTCTTAAGAAATAAGAAATAACTTCCAGAAATGGTACGTCAATGTCATCTATTCATAGAATTCATAGAATTCATTGCTCTTTGATAGCAAGCACCAACATTTTTTAAACCAAAGGGCATTACTATCCATTCATAGAAACCTAGAGCCCCTGGACACCTAAAAGCAGTTTTCGACACGTCTTCTTCAGCAATATATATTTGATTATAACTAGAATAACTATCTAGCATACTTAAATATTCATAACCTGCTGCTGAATCGACAAGCATTTATGCCACTGGCATAAGATATTCATCCTTAGGAGTAGCTTGGTTTAAGTCTTTAAAATCAATACAGACTCTAAGAGTTCCATTTTTATTAACAACAGGAACTATATTTGCTAACCAATCTACATACATGGCAGTTCTGATGAAACCGCATTTCAAAAGCCTCTCGATCTCTTCTTTGATCTTCGACTAGATTTGTGGTGCAAATCTTCTTGGAGTCTGTTTCACTTTCGTGTCAGGTCGAATAGGTAACTTAAGTTCCACCATGCCTCGACTTAAACCTGGAATTTCATTATAGTCCCATGCAAAACTGTCTTTGTATTTCTTCAATAATTCGATAATCTGAACTATGAAGTCTTTGTCGATCTTGGTACTAATGTATGTTGGCCTTTTAATTGAACCATCACCCATATCAACCTCTTCCAAAGGATCTTGTGCCTTCATTCTCTTGGCGGAACCCATTGGATCTTTCTCAAAACCTAAAGGTTCGTCATCATAGACTCAGTCTAACCTTTGATTTTGAATCGAACAATACTGAAAATCATCTTTAGCATTTTTGATAAATTCTTCTTGTTTGATTTCGGCCTCTAAAGCCGTTTTTTCACTATTTACGACTACATAAGCCATAATTTTATCCCATATATTGGGCTCAGTCATCATTAACGTCGCTATCTTCCCACCTAGTTGGTGAGACTCCAATCTCAAAAGTCCCCCACACTAGGGCCTTAGCATACATAGAGGCTCTGGTCCTGAGTACATTCTCCTCACCTACAGGTTGCTTTTTCCAGATGAATCCATCTTTTGAATGAAGTTTCATGGAACAAAGGAAATTGTCATGGTTTTCGTAACCAAGTTCGGAAACAGTACATGGTGTATCATTTCTATCAAAAAGGAAAGTCCACAACATTAAAACTCAATTCATTGACAAATTAGAAAGTAAACTTTTTTCAGATTTCCCAGTTTTTTACACTTATATAACTAATGGCACCGTATTTGAGGTTTTTATTGTGTGATCACTTAACTGGATAAGAATCAAACTGGACTGTAATCCAAGATGAAAACAATCTAATATTTCATGAAAATGTATCTAATTAAGATATATAGTAACGAAATCCTTGGCCCTTGCAACTGGGGATGGGAATAGGTCAGATCGGCCTACAGGGGCCTACGGCCTAGCCTATGATAGGCCAGGTCAGGCCAGACTTTTTTCTTAAATAGAGAAGGCCTAGGCTTTTTTAGAAGTCTATTTAGCTTAAAAGGCCAGGTCAAAGGCCATTCAAAAAACATCTTAGGCCTATTAGGCCAGCCTATTTAAGTAAATATGAATAATTTTATTTATTATTATATTATATTTTGTACTTTGAATTAAAATAAAAATATGTTAATTGTTGCAATAATTTAAGCTTATTAGTCTACATTAATTTTTTTTGTATATTTATGTGTTATTATAAACTAGAATTGAAGTATGATACAATATATAGTCAAATTTCCTAAAAATTCATGTTGATTATCAAAAGAGAATTTAATCTAATTAATATATTAGTTCGCTAGTTTATTTAAACTTAGATCACATTGCTTATTTAAATATGTTCATATGAAACAGACTTTTAAACAGGCCAGCAGGCCGTATCAGACTTTCAGAAGGCCAGACTCAGGCCTAAAAAGTAAGCATATGACAGGCTGCAGGCCAGGCTTAGGCCTTCAAAAACGTTGGCAGGCCAGACTCAAGTTTTGCAAAGCCTAACTCGGCCTAACCTATTTCCATGCCTACTTCCAACGTTTGTGAATACATGAACGTTAAATATTGCATGTAAATTAAATATAGTTACCACTGATTCAGAATCATAATGAAGGAAAATATCCCCCCAAATGCTAGGACTGCATGTTGGGTTGAATCAATTGAGATTTCTTTTCTATGATCAGCTGTAAGAGTCAAAGAGAGAGAGTATAGTTTTGTGGGATAAGCAATTGTTGGTTAACAATATATATAACACCGTGATGCATTGTTCATAAGGTGTTAACCATAGACCGTCATCTAATAATTTTTCTGACAACTTTCTCTATCATACTTACATTATATTTTTATTTTCTTATATTATTGTTTTAGTTTCCGTGTCAATATTTACATTATAACGTTGTCACACAAATAGTTGTTTAAATAATAATATTTTAATATTATAAAAATATTTTTTGAAGGGAATATTATCAAAGCATTAATTTTATAAACACATTCTACTTTTTGAAATATAAAAATGTTCAAGTTTTATATAAATATATATAATAATATCCAACATCTTGTACAAAAATAAAAATAACATCCAAATCAATGTATTTTGATTCGATTCAACTGTGATACGATTCAAGAAATCATAAATCGAATCAAAATGCACGACACACATGAAAAAGGGGCAGAGAGAATGATTGATACAAATCAAGAAAGTTTGAATCGAATCAATCATCTAGAAAAAAAGTTTTGCCACTTAGAAAGAAATATTTCTACACATATGGACACATATTTGATATTCAAGAACCATATTACATAAAGAGATGATCACTGCTAGGTGCTTTAACATGTTCTAGGCTATAACTACCATTATGCAAGCATCATCAAAATAACCTAGCTAATAAACACCATTAAAACAAAAAACTTAATGCTAGCTATAAGCAACATCATAATAGGCCATTATGCTAATGTGCACTTTCTCTGTTCATTTTTAAATTTATTTTTTAAATAGTACTGTAGACAATAATATCGTACAACTTAAATGGTAGCTACCAATGCAATAATATACATGGGTTGTGGTTTGAAACACAAATCTCTCACATTTAAAATGCGTGAGCCCAGTCAATAGGTTACTTGACAAAAAAAAGTAATTGATATTTTTTGAAACAAAAAGTAATGGATATTAGGAGTTCCTTTTCTTATTATACCCTAATTTTAATCCATCAATAAATTCCAAATTCTAACAATGTTGCAGATTTTATTTAAAGGCTTGATACTCTTCATTGTAGGTAACTAAATTTTGTTTCACATAAGTTTAAATTTACACTTAACAAAAAAATAAACTTGAATTTTCTAAACACATCGTTAATTAATTTGATTCAAAAGGAACAAGTAGAAGTAATTGGAAAAGGTATAATTGAAAAATTGTACCATTAATGACTTACAATATTAAAACGACAATTAAATAAAAACAAAATACAATATAGAAAAAACACTTCATATAAAAGGAATCGGTTCAAAAAATAATGACATCATACGTTTCTGCATTTGAGGATCTTGAATGCTGTGACCATCATCTCCATGCTGGTACAGGAACATACATAATCTAAATCCGTTCATATTTGTATCTATGAAATCTTGAGAGAAAGATGAACTTTGAGCTTCTTTATTCATCTTCTTCCATAATGTAGACATCATGGACTTCATATAATCACGAGCCTCTATTTCGG